>Ga0334888_1000053_pt1 | contig 173672 bp, 141 predicted proteins | sample GraSluR1_MG_FD_207227 | JGI IMG/M metagenome (GOLD analysis project Ga0334888, IMG submission 207227) | Sludge microbial communities from methane-producing bioreactor in Wageningen University, Netherlands - Granular Sludge_3_08-R1 | ecosystem: Engineered > Bioreactor > Anaerobic > Unclassified... | reverse complement strand
AGCGTGTGCAGAGGACCGCCCAGAAAACCCGGCTGTTGTCCGGTGATGACGGCGTCCGCCTGACCGGCTGCGAGTTGTTCGACATCCAACCGCGCTTGTTTGCGGTCGGCGTCGCTTGCGAGGTCCAGTAGAAAACCCTGCAGCCATGCCTGCCGCCACTCGTCCGCCGCCCAGATCGGCCCGGAGCCGGCCGGCGTTGTCGCGGCCGCCACGAAGCGATGCAGGTCCGCACCCGCCGCGCCGAGGACCTCGTTGCCGGCCAGCCAATCCCGGAACAAGCGGCCCATATCGGCATGAACGGTGAGCCTGGCGCCGGTCTGGACTCCGATCATGGGTGCGCGCCTTCCTCGTTGCCCCGCCGGTAAACCAGCAACCAGCGTTCGCTGGCGCCGGGCACCAGGCGGGCTCCCGCATAGTCCCCGGCTGCGGCCACCGGCTGCAGCCCGGCCGCGGCGGCCATTCCTGTCAGTTCGTCGAGGCTGAACAACGTGACCTCTTCAACGTACCGCAGACCTTGCGGTCCGATCCCGAGTAGCGCCGCAGCGGGTTCGCAACCCGGCGCCGCCTGCAGGGTGATTGTCTTGATCACCCGTCGCGGCTGGTCGGCCAACTCACGCCGCTCTTCGACCAACAACGCGCCCGTCCGGCGGCGCCGAGTCCCGGCGCTCGTTTGCAGTTGTGCGGCAACCCGTTCGCTGTCCAGAAAATCCAAGAACCAGTGCCCGCCCGGGGCCAGCACCCGCGCCACTTCCCGTACCACGGGATCGTGCGCCCGTACTCCGCCAAAATAGCCGAACGTGGTGAACAGCAACAGGACCGCGCTGCAACTGGCCGCGCGCAGCGGAATGGCCCGCATGTCGCCCTGGATCACCGGCAGGCCGCCGGCCGCCCGCTTCGCCGCCGTGAGCAGAGACCACGACAGATCCAGTCCCAGCACGGGTAGACGCACCCCCGCCAGCCAGTGCAGGTGGCGCCCCTGTCCGCAGCCGAGATCCAGAATCGGACCGGGCCCGAGCGGCGCCAACGCCGGCAGGAGCGCCACGCAGCGCCGGGCTTCGGTCAGGTCGCGGTGAGCGTAGAGGAGCGGGTAATGGGGGCCGAACGCGGTTTCGTACCAGGGCCGCCCCGCCGTTGGCGTCACGCCGCATCTCCGGGCGCGGTCTCCGGTTCCCAAGCGGTTTCACCGTCGGTCGGCTGGTTCCGTCCGATCAAGGTGTCCCGCGCGGCGCCCGGCGCTTTGGCCGGATAGTCCGTCGTATAATGCAGGCCGCGGCTCTCCCGACGGGCGCGGGCGCAGAGTACGATCAGTTCTCCCAAGAGCGCGATGTTCCGCAGCTCGACCAGTTCCGGCGTGACCAGCGCCGTCGCATATTCGACCTCGACCGTCCGCCTAATTCCGCGCAAGCGCGACAGGGCCACGTCGAGTCGCTCGCGGTCGCGCACAATGCCGACGTAGTCCCACATCACTCGGCGGACGGAGTCCCAGTCGTGTTCCAGGATCACGGCGCCCGGGGCCCCGCCCTCGCGCTGCAAGGGATCGGGCGGCAGATGCCAGCGGGCCCCGTCTGTGATGATCCGCGGCTCGGATCGCGCCGCTTGCGCCGCCGCCTCGGCCAGGTAGATCGCTTCGAGCAGCGAGTTGCTGGCCAGCCGGTTGGCGCCGTGGATGCCGGTGCAGGCGGACTCGCCGACCACGAACAGCCCCGGCAGCGCCGAGCGACCATCCGCGTCGACGACGACGCCGCCGCACATGTAGTGCGCCGCTGGCACCACCGGGACCGGCTCGCCGGCCAGATCGAGGCCGTACAGGCGGCAGGTGGCGACCAGATGCGGGAACCGCGCCTCTACGCGCGCTCGCGGCAGATGTCGCAGGTCCAGGAACACGCAGGGGTCGCCGCTCAGCTTCATCTCGCTATCGATGCCGCGCGCCACCACGTCGCGCGGCGCCAACTCCGCCGCCGGATCGTAGCGCGGCATGAAGCGCTCGCCCCGCCGATTGACCAGATACGCGCCCTCGCCCCGGACCGCTTCGCTGATCAGAAAGCTCTTGGCTTCTGGATGGTAGAGGCAGGTCGGATGAAACTGCACGAACTCCAGATTGGCGAGTCGCGCACCCGCCCGATAGGCCATGGCCAGGCCGTCACCGGTGGCGATGTCCGGGTTGCTCGTGTAGCGATAGACCTTGCCGCAACCGCCGGTCGCCAGCACCACGACGTCCGCGAGGAAGGCGCGGTGCGACTGCGTTCGGCGGTCCAGCGTCCAACAGCCGACGACGCGTCGCGCCGCGTCCCCGGTCAGACCCAGCTCGCCGCCCAGGATCAGGTCGACGGCGAGATGGTCCTCGTCGATGGCGATCGCCGCTTGCTCGCGGCAGCGTTCCAGCAGCGTCGTCTCGAGCATGTGACCGGTCAGGTCCTTGGCGTGCAGAATCCGCCGGCAAGAATGTCCACCCTCGCGACCGAGATCGAAGGGCACGTCCGCGGCCGCCTCGGCTGGTTGAAACCGAGCTCCCGCCGCCAGCAGCCGCTGGATCAGGCGGGGTCCCGCCTCGACCATGCGCCGCACGACATCCTCACGCCCCAGGCCGTCGCCCGCGGCCAGCGTATCGCGGACGTGCAGGTCGAAATGGTCCAGCGGTGACAACACCGCGGCAATTCCCCCCTGCGCGTAGTTGGAGTTGCTTTCCTGCGAATCTTTCTTGGTGACCACGCAGACATCGTGGCCGTCGCCGGCGGCCAACAACGCAAATTGCAAGCCGGCAAGCCCCGACCCAATGACCAGGCAGCGACTGGAACGCGGATCCGCCAGATACATGAAAAGCCATCCTCGTTTCGCCGATTCTCACCGCGGCGGGCGGTGACGACACTTGCGGCCAAGATAGTGCGAACCGGCGCCTCCAGGCAACGATCACGAGATGCCTTGGGCGACGGCAAATCCAAAAACCCGTATTTGGCCCGTTTTCTGCTCTGGCACCGGAGAACGGACGGAATCTGATTACGGTGTCAAGTCCGCCCGCGATGTGCCGATATCCAGTCCGGAATCTGGAAGATCGGTCCGTGCCGGCCGCCCCGGCCGCACCTCGAACCCCCGGGAGGGATGACGTGAAGTCCTCCGTGATGCGATCGGCCCTCGGCGGCCTGTTGGTCTTGTGCCTGGTGCTGATCTTCAGCAGCTGCGCCAACCAAGACGGCAACGACTGGCAGCGCTTGGTCTGTGATGTGCAGTCCACGAACGGGGGCAATCCCCTCGTCGCACCGTTCTTGACGATCTCGTCCGGCGACACCCTGGTCGCGCTCACCACGGCGGGCTTCGTCTTCCATGCGCGCCCTTACGGCTCGACGATCATGCTGCCGGAGGACGCCGCTCATAGCTGGTTCCAGATCACGCACTACGATCTGTTATGGGAGAACGTGCCCGAGATCTACGACGACTACGGGGTCGACCTGACGCAGCACAACGTGATCCGCGGTAGCACCAACATCATGGTACCGGTCTATGAAGAGGCCGGCGCGTCGTTGATCATCGTGGGCTGGGACATGAAGTACTCGGAATGGTTTATCCGTCTGGGCGTCCTGTACGAAATCCCACCGTTCCAGGCCAACGTCCGGGTCATCTTCTACGGACATGAGTCTGGCAGTGACAAGGTAGTGGACATCGAAACGAGTCTGCGCGTCATGTTCGTCGACTCCGTGGTCGCGAACTAGTCCGGCAAGCCCCCGGGCGCAGACATCCGCTGCAAGCGCTCCTCGACCAGTGCGGGGAGCGTCTTGTTGCCGGTCCAGGTCACCTTTTGCCGCACCAGCAGCACGGGCGCCCCGGCCGGCCAGAGCGCCTGGAGCTTCACCCAGTCCTTGGCGGTCGTCAGCCAGGCGGCGACGCCCGCCTGGCGCCCCTCGGCCAGGATCGCCGCGACCTGCCCCCGGTCATATGCGCAGTGATCGCAGCAGCGTACAGCCAGCACCGGTTCGCGGCGCAGCAGCTCGCGGGCTGCCGCTTCGAACGGTTCCGGCCGCGCCAATCCCGCCACCAGCCCCCAGGCGACCTCGGGATCGTGCGCGAGGGCGATCAACCCCTCCGGGCGATCGGGCGGGACGTGCAATGCGTGGCGGCGCTGGAAGCAGAGGATCGTGCGCGGAGCCTCGCCGCCGCCGAGTCCGGCCGCGGGATGCGGCGGCGGTGCGGCGGTCTCAAGCAGCCAGACGTGGGCGCGGGCCGCGCCGCGGGCGGTTTCTCGATAGGGTCCGAACGGCAGGACAGCTCCGGTGCGCACGGTAATGAAGCCGCCGTCTTCCGTCCAGGTATCCAGGATCAGCGCGTCGAGATGACGGCCAACCCCTGCGGTCTGAAAGCCATCCTCCAGCACCAACAGACGCAAGCGCGGTCGCTCGCGCCGCAGCCAGGCCACGCCTGCCGATCGCCGGCGCGCCTGCACCACAGTCCAACCTCCGGCCCGAATCGCGGCCGCCAGCAAGCGGGCTTCATCGGCCGCAGCCGGATCGTCCGGATCGACCGCGAGCGGTCCAGACGCGGCGCTGCCGTGGCCGCGCAGCAGGATCGCGCCGTCGGCCACGCCCCGCGCCTGCAGGTCGAGCGCCAACGACTGCACGAGCGGCGTCTTACCCGTGCCGCCGACCCGCAGGTTCCCGATCGACAGCACCAGCACCCCTGACGGCGGCGGTTGTCGCCGCGCGGCCCGGGCGGCGGCCAGCTCATCCGCCAGACGGCCGGCCAGACGCGCCGGCCAGCGCGGCGCCGTTGCGGGCGCCGGCCTGGACAGGAGCTGTTCCAGGCGGGAACGCTGGTCAACGATCTGCACGCGCGACCTCCGTCTCGCCGCCCAACCGGCGCTCCAGCTCGCGCCGCAGCGCGTCCAAATCCTGCTCGCCGGCAGCGGCCGCCACCGCTAGCGGCGGCCCCGCGGCGACGCTCACGCGCGCTGCCGGCCAGGGCACGCGGGTGCGGTCCCACGTTGGCAAGTGGAGACAGCCGCGCCGAGCCACGGTCAACGGCACGATCGGCGCTCCGGAGCGCGAGGCCAGCAACAAGACACCGCCGTGCACGGTCCCGAAGGGACCCCGCGGTCCGTCGACGGCCAGACCCACATGCCCGCCGCGACGCAATACGCGTAAAAGACCGACGAAACCGTCGCGGCCGTCGTGTCCGGTGCTGCCGTGCACGAACTCGAAGCCGTCATGGGCGAGCGCGCGCTGCAGGATCTGTCCGTCGGGGCTCTTGCTGACCAGCAGGGCCGGGCGCGCCGGCCGGCAATAGCAAATGGCCGGTAGTATGTCACGATGCAGACAGGCGAAGATGACAGGCGGCGAGAGCGGTCCCGGCCGTAGCGGCGTCCGTTGCATGCGCCACGACCGGCTGAGGGCCCGCCAGGCGGGCCGGGCCAGCCAGCACTTGATCCGCTGCGCAGACACGATCAGCCCCTTTGGGTAGGCTCCAGCAGGTCCCAGATGGCCCGCGCCGCCCGGCGCCAGACGCCGGCACCGCCGCAGCGGCGCCGCAGTTCGGTGCAGCCCCGGTAGTACTCCTGCCGGCGACCGGGCGCGTTCAACAGATTCAATAGCGTGTTCGCCAGATGCAGCGGCTCGGCACCCGCCTGCAGGTGCTCCGCCACCAACGTCCGCTGCAAGATGAGGTTGGCCAACCCGATATGGGGAACCCGCACCAGCCGGCGAGCAACAGCGTAATTCAAAGCGCTTGTCCGGTACGCGACCGCGTGCGGCACGCCGGCGAGTGCCGCCTCCAGACTGGCGGTGCCGCTGCAGACCAGCGCGACATCAAGCCGCTCCAACAAGAGCGGCAGCGGCTCGTCACTGATGACAGCGCCGTTACCGGCCAAGTCGGCGAGGTCGCGGGCCGGAAAGCCCGGCGCCTGGCTGATCACGACGCTTACCCGGCGCCGCGCCAGCCACGATTGGACCATGCCGGCCGCGACGCGCATGACCGGCAGCAGCCGTTCGATTTCCTGCCGCCGGCTGCCGGGCAACAGCCCCAGCGTTATCGGTAGTTGCGCGTCTTGCAGGCGTTGCTCGCGCGCCCGGCGGCGGGCTTCGAACGGATACTCGCCGTAGTCTTCCATGAGCGGATGGCCGAGATGCACCACATCGAGTCCGCGCGCCCGGAACCACTCCGGTTCGAACGGCAGGATCGTGCCCAGTTTGGTGACGACGCGCCGGAGTTTGCGCAACCGCCAGGCGCCCCAAGCCCAGAGTTGTGGCGGCACGACGTAAAACACGGGCAGCCCGCGCCGGCGCGCGTGCGCGGCCAGGGCGAGATTGAAACCCGGAAAATCGATGGGCACCACGACATCGACCTTACCGGCGGTCAGGTGGCGCCAGACCAAGCGGCGCGTTCGCAGGATCGGGCGCATGCGGCTGACGACTTCGCCGAAACCCATGACCGCGATCTCATCGCTGGCGGCGACGATTTCGCTGCCCGTCAAGGCCAGAGCCGGGCCGCCCAGGGCGCTGATCCGCACGTCGGGACGCAGCCGGCGCAAGGCAGCGACGAGCTGGGCGCCGTAACGGTCGCCGCTCGCCTCGCCACAGGACAGGAAGATATGCGGAACCGGAGCGACCGGTTTGGTCACCGCGACCGACCTTTCAGCAGGCCCGGGCGATGGCCGCGGCTCAGCGGACGATCCCCCGCTCGGACCGGCGGATGAAAGCCATGAGGTCCTCTATGTTCTTGGTCAGCTTGCAGTCGCTCGCGATGCGTTCGAGCGCTTGGCCGACGTTCAGACCGGAACGATAGAGCAGCCGGTAAGCTTGTTTGATGTTGAGGAGTTCCTCGTCCGAGAAGTTGCGCCGCTTCAAACCGATGCTGTTGACGCCACAGACCTCGACCGGGTTGCCCGCCACGCGAATGAACGGCGGGACGTCCTGGGGCAGCCGGCTGCCGCCGCCGATCATGCTGTAGGCGCCGATGCGGACGAACTGGTGGACCGGCGTCATGCCGCCGATCGTCGCGAAATCCTCGACCTCGACATGCCCGGCGATATTGACGGCGTTGGCGATGATCACCCGATTGCCGATGATGCAGTTGTGCGCGACGTGAACGTAGGCCATCAGCATGTTGTTGCTGCCGATCCGCGTCGTGCAACCCTCGCTGGTCGCCAGGTGCACCGTGCAGTACTCGCGGAAGATGTTGTCCTCGCCGATCTCGAGGTAGGTCGTTTCACCGTGGAATTTGAGGTCTTGCGGCTCGTTGCCTAGCGACGCCCCGTGGAAGAACCGGTTGCCGCGGCCGATCGTGGTGTTGCCGGTGATCATCACAGACGGGCCCACCACGCAATCTTCGCCGAGGCTGACCGCGCCGTCCAGAACGGCCGCCGGGCCGATCTGACAACCGCTGCCTAACTGCACCGAGCCGCCCACGACGGCGTGCGGACCGATCTGGACGTCGAAACCCAGTTTGGCCTCGGGATGAACGACGGCCGTCGGGTGGATGACCGCTTGGCGGACCGGACGCGGGCCTGCGGCGCGGTCGAATCTGATGGGTCCCACGTACCAATCCTCCTGCCAATTAGGAATGCCTCAGGCATCCACCAGGCTCGCCATGAGCTCGGCTTCAGCTACTTTCTCCTGGCCCACGTAGGCGGTGCCGTGGATCTTACAGACCGGTCCGCGCAACTTGAGCATGTCGCAAACCAGCGTCAGGACATCGCCCGGCAGCACCGGCCGGCGGAAACGCGCCCGGTCGATCCCGCTGAAGTAGACCAATTTGCCGCGAGGATCGGCGAGGCCGGTCAACAGCAAGACCCCGCCGGTTTGCGCCAACGCTTCGATGATCAACACACCGGGCATGATCGGGTGTCCGGGAAAATGACCCTGGAAAAACGGCTCGTTGAACGTGACGTTCTTCAGCCCTACGACGCGCCGCCCCGGCTCGAGCTCGACGATACGATCGACCAGCAGCATGGGATAGCGGTGCGGCATCACTTCCAGGATGGCCGCGATGTCGAAATCGTCGGGATGCCGCCGGGGAAAGATGCGGTTGCTCCGCCGTTCGCGCTCCGCCAGCATGCGCGTGAACCTGGTATTGGCCGCGTGACCGGTGCGCCTAGCCTGAACGTGCGCCTGCAAGGGCATTCCTAACAGCGCCAAATCGCCCAGCAGGTCGAGCAGCTTGTGGCGTACGATCTCGTCCGGGAAGCGAAACTGCTGGCCGCCGGCCAATTGCCCGTCTTCGATCACCAGCGCCGTCTGCAAACTGCCGCCCTGCGCGTATCCCTTGGCCCGCAGCTCCAGCACGTCGGGCATGAACGCGAAGGTGCGCGCCGGCGCGATTTCCCGCTTGAACACCGCCGGCGTGATCTCGAAGGTGGCCGCCTGTTCGCCGACCAGCGGATCGTCGTAGCGAACCCACATGCTCAGGCGCAGATGGTCGCACGGCTCGGCGACGATCTCGACCCCTCGTTCACGCAGCGCCACGGTCGACTGCAAACGGAAATAGCCGGCGGGTAGGCCCTGGTCCCGGATGCCGGTCTCCCGTAGCAGTTCCACGTACGGCAAGGCGCTGCCGCAGGATGTGATCGGCGGCTCGTTTCCCTGCAAGTCGATGTAGCAGTTCGTCACCCCGCAGCCGAAGAGGGCGGCCAGCACGTGCTCGACGGTAAAGATCCTGATCCCGTCGCGCGCGAGGGTCGTATTGCGAATGGCCGGTTGATCGGCGGGCACGTATTCGATCAAGGCCGGAATCTCCGCCGCGCCATCGGCGCAGCGGACGCGGAAAACCAAGCCGGTGTTCGGCGGGGCGGGCGCCAGCGTCAAACGGGTCGTCTGCCCGGTGTGCAGTCCGACTCCTTCCAGCGAAGCGTCCCGCGCGACGGTGCGTTGCAGCCACAGCATGCTCAGGACTCTCCCTCGCCATCCGGGCTGGCGCCAGCTCCTCGCTCCAGCTTGTTGACGGCTTTGACCAGATCCGGCAAGCGCCTCAGCGCGGCGGCGATGCGCATCGCTTCGACGGCGTCCAGCGCCGGGTAGCCGAACACCGTCTGGCCGTCAGGTACGTCCTTGTGCAGGCCCGATTTCGCCCCAACCTTGACGCCGTCGCCGATTCGAATGTGATCGGCAAGGCCGACCTGACCGCCCATGAACACGCCGTCGCCGATCCGGCAGCTGCCGGAGATGCCGGTCTGAGCGCTGAAAACGCACCGCCGGCCGATCTGTACGTTGTGTCCGACCTGGACCAGATTGTCCAGTTTGGTGCCGGCGCCGATCCTGGTTGTGCCGGTGGTGGCGCGGTCGACGCACGTGCCGGCGCCCAGTTCCACGTCGTCCTCCAGAAGCACGATGCCGATCTGCGGGATCTTGGTGGGGCCGTCCGGGTCGGACAGATAGCCGAAACCGTCGGCGCCGATGACGCAACCGGGATGCAAAATGACGCGCCGGCCCAATTCGCAGCGTTCCCGGACCACAACCTGCGCATACAAGATGCTCTCGGCGCCGATCACGACGTCGGGCTCGAGCACCACATGCGGCCCCAGCCGCACGCCGTCGCCGAGCCGGCAACCCGCGCCGACGACCGCACCGGGACCGACGCGGCAGTCGCTGCCCAAGACCGCGGTCCCATCCACGACGGCCGTCGGATGCACGCCGCACGGAAACAGCCTGTCCAGGGGCGTCGCGAGCTGGCTGAGCAGCCTCGCGAAGACCCGGTACGGATCGTCGACCCGCAGCGCGGGACGATCCGCTTCCTGCTGCGGCCCGATGATCACGGCGGCGGCCTGACAAGCGGCCAGTCGCCCCGCCAGGGCCGCCCGCGCGAGAAAGGTGATGTCTCCAGGGCCGGCGTGTTCGAGACCGGCAGCACCGGTGATCAAAATCTCACCGTCTCCGACCACCTCGGCATCGAGTCGGACCGCTAGGTCTCGCAAGCGCACGGGCTCCACGCGAGCCTCCTCCGATCACGCAAGCCCCCCTTTACCGCACGGCAAAGGGGGACCGCAAGGAAAACCTGCTCCAAATCAAGAATTTGCCGATCCAGCCGTTTCCTGTCAACCTCGAACCGTCAATCGCGGTCCCCGCGCGCCAGAGCGGCCAGGATCTTGTTGGTCAGGTCCACGTCCGGGTCCAGGTACAACACCGTGAACGCCGCACTGTCAATAATGATCCCGAAGCCTTCTTCCTTGCCAATGCGCTCGGCGATCGTTTTGACCTGGTCGATGATCGGGCCGATCTTGTCTTGATACTCCTGCTGCACGCGGGAATCCGCCTGTTCGCGGAAGCGGAAGTACTCGGCTTTCTGCTGGTCCAGTTCCCGCAAGCGCGTATTCAGCGCGTCTTCGCCTAGCAGCATTTTCTGACTCTCGATCTCCTCGACCAGGCGTTGCAGCGCGCGTTCCTTTTCGCCGATCTCGCGCTCCAAATCACGGACGTACCGCTGCCACTGCTCCTGCGCATCCTTGGCCACGGGATACTCCTCGACGATCCGCTGGGAATCCACGACGCCGAGTGTCTTGGCCGCCAGGGCTGCGCCTGGAGCCAGCAGCGAAAGGGTCGCCAGAGTCAAGAGCAGGGCGCCGATGCGCCGGGATAACATGTGCCGCATGATCGCTCCTTTTCCGGAGTGCGTTGGCGCCGCTCTCCGCTTGCGTGTTGCCGCGCAGAATAACATCCGCCGGACCCCGGCGCCAGCCTGTCCCGATCCGACTAGAACATGGTCCCGATGTTGAAGTGCGGCTGCCAGCTCGGTCCCTGGGCGCGGTCGAAGCCATAGCCGTAGTCGAAACCGATCGTCCCCATCATCGGCACCTCGACGCGAATCCCAAAACCGGCGCCCTTGCGCAGGTTAGCCAGATCGGCGGCGCCGAGGCTGTTCCAGGTGTCGCCCATGTCCAGGAACGACAACAACTGCACCGCACGCGTCAGCGGATACAACAGCTCAAGGTTGAAGATCGAATAGGCGCGTCCGCCGATGAAACTCGGGTTGTCGCGCGGAACGATCTCCAGATCACGGTAGCCGCGCACGGGATAGAGTCGGTTGCCGCCCAGCCGGAATTTCTCGTAGTCGGGAACGTTGTCCGCGCCGTCCAGGCCGGTGATCACACCCACCACGCCGCGGACGTGCAGCGCGAAGTTCGCTGGCATGAGTTGATAGTAGGAGTGCTTGAACTCGTGCTGATGGTAGGCGATCTCGCCGCCGAGAGGTCCGCCCGCCAGCTCGATACTATAGGTCGAGCGCGACCCGCTCGTCGGAAAGAACGGATTGTCGGTGCTGTTGCGGGTATAGGTCAGCCGCGCGCTGCTCTTCAGGCGCGGCCAGTCGACCTGGTCCAGGCGCTCGAACGGGACTCCGCTGGAGCCGAGTCGCCGCTCGAGATTGTCGAGATAGGATACATAACTGCTGCTGAAGTTGCCGAGGCGCGTCTGCGACAACTCGTAACGCAGGCCGACGCTCGAGAAGCGCGCGCCGGGGATGCGCATGCCCGTCCGCACGCTGAAGCCGCGCACCCGGCTCTCGTAGAAGTCGTCGTAATTGTACTGGTAGCGGTCGAAGATATCGGCGCCGATCACGATCGGCCGCCCCGTGAACCACGGCTCGGTGAAGCTGAGATCGACGTAGCGGCGACGCGATCCGAATTGCCAAGTCAGGCCGATCGTCTGCCCTTTGCCCCGGAAATTCGTCTCCTGGACCTGGATAAAGCCCGAGACCGCGGTCTCGGCGCTGTACGCGGCGCCGAACATGAACTGGCCGGTCTGCTTCTCCTTGACCTTGAAGATCAAATCGATATCGCCGCCGTCGCCGACCGGGCGGAAATCGGGCATCACTTCTTCGAAGTAACCGCGTTGCATGGCGTCGCGAACGGAGAACTCGATGCGCCGCCGGCTGAAGACATCGCCGGGGAAAATTTGGAACTCGCGCAGAAGCACCCGATCGTAGGTCTTCGTATTGCCGGCCACGCGGATATCGCGGACCTTGGCCGGCTGACCTTCGACAATGTTGAACGTCACGTTGACGCGCTGGTCGCGGAGCTCTCGCTGGGGTTCGACGCCGACGTAAATGTAGCCTTGGTCCGCGTAGAGGGTCTGCAGGTTTTCGAGCGTGCGCAGGTATGCGCGCTCCCTGAAGACCGCGTCTTTTTCCAGATAGATTTGTTCGGACACGGCCAGGTCATCGAAAACCTCGTTGCCCGTCCAGTTGATGTCGCCGACGCGGTACTGCCGGCCCTCGGTCAAGTGGATGACCAGTTCCAGGTGCTGCGGCCGATCCGGCCGCGGCACGATGTCCATTGCGTCGATCGATGCATCGAGGTAACCGTTGTCGCGGCAATAGGTGTGCAGTCGTTCGCGGTCGTCTTCGAATTGTTTCTTCTTGAAGGTGCCGCTTTTGAGGAACCCCGTCGTTCCCTGCTGCATGGCGCCGCGCAGGCCCTTGGCCGACAGGTTCTCGTTGCCGACGAAACGGACGGCCTTGACCCTGACTTTGGGCCCCTCGTCGATGGTGACCACGAGGTCCTGCATGTTGCCGGCGTCGACGCGTGAGGAATCGGTGTGCACCGCGACGTTATAGTAGCCCTTCTCCCAGTAATGTTCGCGAATCGGCTGCAGGTCGCGCTGCACCGCGGCAGGGTTGGCGAACTGGCCGATCGCCAGCGGAAAGACTTCGCGCAGATCCTTGTCCTTGACCTTCTGATTACCCTGGAACGTCACGCTGCGGATGCGCGGGAACTCGCGGAGGTTGATGACGAGCTTGACGCCGTCGCCGTCGGGCACGCCGTAGATGTAGACTTCGCTGAAACGGCGGGTGGCGAACAGACGCCGCACGGCACCTGCGGTAAGATTGCGGCTGAGCGTCTGCTCCGTCGCCAGACCGGCCCAGGCAGTCACCTGCCGGGCGTGAACGGTCATCGCGCCGGCTACTTCGATGGCTGTGATTGCGCGGCCGTCCAGCTCGCTCTGCGCCCGGACCGGCGACGACCAAAGCGCCAGGCCACACAAGAGCAGCGCGCAGAACGACGACGGACATTGACACGGCATCAGGGACTTCAAGCAGTCAGCTCCCGTGGCAGTCTGGGCGGCGCCGCCGCTGTGACACTGGCCGGCGCTCGGCGGTCTTCAACACGCCGGCGGACCGCCGGTTCCCGTCGCCGTTCGCCCTCGCCGGCGCAATATACTGTACGTGCCGGATCTTGGGTAGCAAGGAATCGGCCCCGCGACGAGGTCCGGGGCCGTGCTGACGGGGGTCGCGGTTGCGTTGTCCGTTGTCTCAGACCGGAGTTTTGACGACCGGCCCCATGGCAAATAGCAACTGCTTGTTGCCGGCATCGATGCGCAGGTGGCAGTTGCCGGTGATCTCGCCGCGCAGGAGCCGCTCCGAGAGCGGATCTTCCAGATAGCGCTGGATGGCGCGGCGCAGCGGGCGGGCGCCCATCGCGGGATCGTAGCCGAGATCGCAGAGCATATCCTTGGCGGCCTCGGTGAACTCGAACTCGATGTTCAGGTTGTCCAGGCGCCGGGTTACGTCGCGCAGCAGGATGTCCACGATCTTGTGCAGCTCGGGGCGGCCCAGCGACTCGAACATGACGCGCTCGTCGATGCGGTTGAGAAACTCGGGGCTGAACGTCTTCTTGACGTCTTCGTCGATGTTGGCGCGCGCCTTGATCTGGTTCTGTTTCTCCTGATCGTCGGCGTCGCTGGCGAACCCCAGGCTGCGTCCGGAGTGCATCTTGCGGTTGCCGACGTTGCTCGTCATGATCAGGACGGTGTTGCGGAAGTCCACCGTACGGCCGAAGGAGTCGGTCAGGTTGCCGTCCTCGAGCACTTGCAAGAGAATATTGAAAACGTCCGGATGCGCTTTCTCGATCTCGTCGAGCAAGATCACGGAGTACGGATGGCGGCGGACTCGCTCGGTCAGCATGCCGCCCTCCTCGTAGCCAACGTAGCCGGGCGGTGCGCCGACGAGCCGCGAGACGGCGTGCTTCTCCATGTATTCCGACATATCGATGCGGATCAGCGAGGTCTGGTCGCCGAAGAGGAATTCGGTGAGGCGCCGGGCGACCTCGGTCTTGCCGACGCCGGTGGGGCCGAGGAAGATGAACGAGCCGATCGGCCGTTTGGGATCGCGCAGGCCCGCACGGTTGCGGCGGATCGACTTCGAGACCGCCTCGAGCGCGGCATCCTGTCCGACGATCCACTTGCGCAGCTCGTCTTCCATGCGCAGCAGCTTCTTGGTCTCTTCTTCCTCGACGTCGGTGATCGGAATCCCCGTGATGTCGGAGATGACCTTGCAGATCAACCGCTGATCGACGGTGACCTGGCGCTCGCTCTTCTGGTCGTGCCAGCTCTGCTTGAGATCCAGCAGCTCTTTCTTGAGCTCCTTCTCCTGGTCGCGGAACCGCGCTGCTTTCTCGAACTCCTGGGCCTGAATCGAGCTTTCCTTCTCTTTGACCACTTCCTCGATGCGCGTCTCGATGGCCCGCAGATCCGGCGGCACCTCGGTCGCCGAGAGCCGCGCGCGGCTGCCGGCCTCGTCGATGATATCGATGGCTTTGTCCGGCAGCGCTCGGCCGCTGATGTAGCGGTTCGAGAGGTAGACAGCGCCCGAAAGCGCCTCGTCCGAATACGTGACGCGGTGGTGGGCCTCGTATTTATCCCGCAGTCCGTAGAGGATCTCGACCGTCTGTTCCTCGGTCGGCGGATTGACGATCACGGATTGGAAGCGGCGCTCCAGGGCGCCGTCCTTCTCGATGAACTTGCGGTACTCGTCCATCGTCGTGGCGCCGATGCACTGGATCTCACCCCGGCTGAGCGCCGGCTTGAGCATGTTCGAAGCGTCGATGGCGCCTTCGGCGCCGCCAGCGCCGACAATCGTGTGCAGCTCGTCGATGAAGATGATGATGTCGGAGTTCTCGCGGATCTCGCCCATAATCTGCTTGAGCCGCTCCTCGAACTGCCCGCGATACTTGGTGCCGGCGACCACGCTGGCCAGATCGAGCGTGATGATTTCCTTTTCGCGCAAGACGCCGGGCACCTTGTTCTCCACGATCCGCGAGGCGAAGCCCTCGACGATCGCGGTCTTGCCCACCCCCGGCTCGCCGATCAGCACGGGGTTGTTCTTCTTGCGGCGGCTGAGGATCTGGATGACCCGCTCGATCTCCTTCTCGCGGCCGATCGTCGGGTCGAGCTGGCCTTGCCGGGCCATTTCGGTCATGTTGCGCCCGAATTGCTCGAGCACGGGATTTTCCTTCTTGTCCTTTTTCTTGACCGCCGCGCCGGGACGTCCGCCGGCTGCGCCGAGCGCTTTCATGACCTCGCGCTTGACGGTCTCGTGATCGGCGCCGAGCCGATTCAACACGTCGGCGGCAATGCCCTCGCCCTCGCGGATCAATGCCAGCAGCAGGTGTTCGGTGCCCACATACTTGTGGTTGTGCAGCCGGGATTCGTCGATCGACAGCTCCAGCACCTTCTTGGCCCGGGGCGTGAACGGAATCTCGCCGATCGAGACCGGCCCGCTCATCGGCGAGACCGTGGCTTCGATCTCCTGTTGGATGCGCTCGAAATCGAGGCCGAGCCGGCGCATGACGTTGGCAGCGATGCCTTCGCCCTCGCGGATGATGCCCAGTAAAAGGTGCTCCGTGCCTATATATTCGTGCTGCAGTCGCCCAGCCTCGTCGCGGGCCAGGAACAAAACTTTGCGGACCCGCTGCGTGAATCGATCGTTCATCCGCCTCGCCTCCGTTCGTGGCAACTCCGGACGTCCTTACCAGGCAAGATACTGCGGTCGGGGCCCGCGCGCCACGCCGCAGCGGCGCGCCGGCCCTGCCCAAACATCGGCCGCCGCGGTCGATCCTTGAGGCGCGAGCCCCGGCCGGGCCGAGTTACCGGTCGGCGAGCAACGAACGCAGGAATTCCGCCCGCAGACGGCCCCGCTGGCTCGCGGCGCCTGTCTGCTCCGCCAGAAGCTGCAAGTGGGCGGACTGGTGCTGGACCAGGGCCAGGTTCAACCGGTCCATGCCGATCGGCGGCAGGATCTTCAGGACCACGCCCAGCCGGACCTGGCTCAGGCGATCGAAGGCCTCCTGGCTGGACATCAAGCGGGCGTTCTGCAGCACCGCCAGCGAGCGGTGGGCCAGGTCGGCCACCGCCGCGGGGTCGCGCTGGTAGAGTCGGTCGAGCGCCATGCGTTCGTACTGCACCACCTTGGCGACCTGGCGACCGAACTCGGCGGCCAGCTCCAGCTCGCTGCGCCCGAGCGTCGACAGGTTGGAGATCTGGAACAGCGCGCCCTGCACCGCGCTGCCCTCTCCGTAGAGACCCCGCACGGCGAACTGCAATTGACGCAAGGAGTTGAGAACTTTCTCGATCTCGCCTCCCAACACCAGTCCTGGCAGGTGGATCAGGACCGACAGGCGGCAACCCGTGCCGACGTTCGTCGGGCAGGCTGTCAGGTAACCGAATTCCTCGCTGTAGGCGAAATCGAGTTCCGTTTCCAGCTCGGCGTCGCAAGCGAGCGCCTCCTCGCAGGTCGCCAACGGTTCGAAACCCGAGCGGAACACCTGGATCCGCAGATGGTCTTCCTCATTGACCATCACCGCTTTGGCGCGATCGCGCGCGACGACCAACCCGCGTCCCTCCGGTTCGCGCAACAGATCCGGGCTGGCCAGGTGCATTTCGAGCAGGGCCCGGCGCTCCAGCTCGTCCAGGACCGCCAGGTCGAGCGACCACGCATCCCGGAAGGACGGACAGCGCTGGATCTGCTCCGTCAGGATGCGGCGCTGGCGATTTAGTTGCGTCAGCCCGTCGCGGTGCGGGAAGCGCACGCCGGCGAGGTTGCGCGCCAGGCGGACCCGGGTGCTGACCACCATGTCGGCCGCCGGCCCGGTCCCCGCCAGCCAATCCGGCGGCGTCCGCCATTCACCGTCGCGGAACATCGTCGCCTCCCGGATCGAATTCAGGCGCCGCCGCCAGCCGAGTTTGATGCTCCGCAATGAGATCCCGCAGGCGCGCGGCGTCTTCGAAGTCCTCGCTGGCGATCGCCGCTTCGAGGGCGCTGCGCAGGCGGGCCAGCTCGAGCCGCAGCGCGGCGCGCGGCCCCCGCACCCGCGGCGCCTTGCCCAGATGCACGGCCGTGCGGTGGTAACGGTTCAAGAGCGGCAGCAAGTGCGAGCGAAAATGGGTATAGCACCGCGGACATCCCAACAACCCGGTTTCCCGCAACTGCTCCAGCGTCACGCCGCACGCCGGGCAGGCCAGCGCGGCCGCCGGATCTTCTGGCGCCGCCGCCGCGCCGCCCAGGAACGCCTGCAGACTGGCCGTGAGCGAACTGGCCGGCGGCGCGGGTTGCGGCGCAGCCCCCTCCTCGGCGGCGCAGACCTCGCAGAGCCACCGCGTGCGCTTGACGCCTTCCTCGATCTCGATGAACTTGATCTGAGCTTCGCGCTGGTTGCAGCGATCACATTTCACGTCGCCACCTCCTTGGGCCGCGCGTCCTTGGTCGCGCCCGGACCCGCGGGATCAGGTCACGCGCCGCAACTGTCCGTCGGTCAGTTCGAGGACCCGATCGGCGCGCCGGGCCAGATCCGGATCGTGGGTGACGATCACCAACCCGGTTCGCTCGCGGTCGCGCAGGGCGAAGAGCAGATCGCTCAAGCGCGAACCCTTGGTGCGGTCAAGGTTGCCGAAAGGTTCATCGGCGAGCACGACCCGCGGCCGGTTCATGAACGCCCTGGCGACGGCCACCCGCTGCTGTTCGCCGCCCGAGAGTTCGCCGGGACGATGGTCGGCGCGGTCGGTCAGTTCCATGGCCGCCAGGAGGTCGTCCGCGCGTTGCCAGTCCGCTCGCGACGGTTCCTTCACGACGCGCACTGGGACGAGCAGATTTTCTCGCGCGCTGAAATCCGGCAGCAGAAAATGGTACTGGAACACGAAACCGACGACGTGGCGCCGCCAGTGGGTCATCTCCCGGCGCTGCCGGCGCAACGGCCGTCCGTCGTGTTGGATGATCCCGGCGTCGGGCCAATCCAGCGCTCCGAGCAGGTTCAACAACGTGCTCTTGCCGGCGCCGCTCGGCCCGATGACCGCCACGGCCTCGCCGGAGCCGCACTGGAAATCGACGCCGCGCAGAACGTCCAGGTTCCCTCCAGCTTTGGGGAAACTCTTGACCAGGCCCTTGGCATCCAACAGGAGCATGTCACCCCTTAGCTCGGATTATTCATGCAGAACCGCCGCGAGAAAGTGGAAAATGCTTGCCAGGACGCGGACCCGCAAGGATCGACGAGGGAGGCGTACCCAAGGCGGTACGTTGACCGAGCCGATCCGAGAACGCGCGTCCTGGCAAGCATTTGACCTTTCGCAGCCGGTCCTGCATGAATAATCCGGGTTAGGTATAACGGATGATTTCCATGGGATCCAGGCGCGAAGCCTCGCGACTGGGCACCAGGGTCGAGACCAGCGTGAGCGCCATGGCCGCCAGCGCCACCGCCAGGAAATCGCCGGTTTGGGGGATGCATGGCAGGCGGTCCACGAAGTAGACGTCGCCCGGGATCGGGATGCCGAACTTGACCAGATACTGGCAGGCCAGCCACGCGGCGAAGCTGCCGGCGGCCGTGCCCCAGAAGCCGAACCACAGGCCGTTGAGCACGAAGACGCGCTGCACCTGTCCCGTCGAGGCGCCCATCGCCAGCAGGATGCCGACCTCGCGGCCGCGCTCGCCGACCATCATCGTCAGGATGCCGATGATGTTGAAGGCCGCGACCAGGATGATCAGACCGACGAGCAGGAACATCAGGACTTTCTCGAGCTGCACCCAGCGGAAGATGGTGCTGTTGAGCGCCATCCAGTCGACCGCGCGGTAGGCCGGTCCGAGGCGCGCTTCGAGCGTGTCGGCCACGGCTGCGGCTCGCATCATGTCGGCCACGCGCACGCCGATCAGGCCGGCGCCCCGCGGATCGTAGCCGAACATGTCGCGCGCGGCGACCAGATCGAGATAGAGGAAACGGCTGTCGAACTCGTACATGCCGGAGGAGAGAAACCCCGCCACCAGAAAAGGCCGCGTTTCCGCCTTGAGTTCGCCGGTGGCGATCTCGCCGCGGGGAGCGGTCACCAGGACCGTGTCGCCGAGACCGGCATAGAGATTCAGCGCCAATTCCTTGCCCAAGACGAGATAAGGGACTTCGTCGGCCTGCTGGCGCAGACGCTCCAGCACCTGGGGTCCCGGCAGCAGTTGCCGGCTGAACGGCTGTACGTAGTCGACCCGGTCGGGATCGACGCCCCAGGCAATGGCCCCCCGGCTGAGCGGGCTGCCGAGCAGCCGCTTGCGCGTGACGATGACCTCCTGCCGGATCATCGGCGAGGCGCCGATCACCTCCGGCGTGTTGTCGATCACGTCGAGATCGCGCGTGAGATCGCTGAAGCCGGCCGGCGCGTGGCAGGCGACGGTGATCATCGGCATGGTGTCGACGAAACTGCGCCGCAGCTCGTCGTGGAAGCCGTTCATCACGGCCAGCGTGATGTCCAGCACCATGACGCCGACCGCGATCCCGCCGATCGCAATCACCGAAACTCGGCTGAGGGCGCGGCTGCGGCGGCGGCTGCGCTGGTAGCGGCGAGCGATGTAGCGTGCGACACCCATGGCCGGCGGCGGAGTAGCCTAGTCCTTTCTCGGTTCCGGGTCCGGGTCCGCAGATGCGAGCGGTCCCTCGGCGCGTGTGAGCGGTTCCGCCTTGCGCTGCCAATCGGCGGCGTAGCCCGGACGTTCCTGGCGTCCCTCGGGCCGCATTGCCGGAAAGAGCAACACATCGCGGATGCTATGGCAATCGGTAAGGAGCATGACCAGGCGGTCGACACCGATGCCGATGCCAGCACAGGGCGGCATGCCGTACTCGAGCGCCTCCAGAAAATCCTCATCGAGCGGTTGCGCTTCCTGGTCGCCGGCAGCCGCCAGTTCGCGCTGCGCCGCGAAGCGCCGCCGCTGTTCGTCGGGGTCGTTCAACTCACTGAAGCTGTTGGCCAGCTCGAAGCCGCAAACGAAGAGCTCGAACCGCTCGACCAGGCCCGCTTCGCTGCGGTGCGCCTTCGCCAGCGGTGACAGCTCGCGAGGGTGATCGAGTACGAAGGTCGGCTGGATGAGATCCGGCTCCACGAGCAGGGAGAACAGCTCGTCGAGCAGACGATCGCGGCCCTGGCCCGGGCGGCGCGCGATCCCGTGCGCCTGCGCCACGGCGGCCAACTCGGCGTCGGTCAGCGCGGCGGGATCGGCGCCCAGGCGCTCGCCGAGCGCCGCCAGGAACCGGACGCGGGCGAACGGCGTCGCGAAATCGACGGTGTGCGGTCCGAACACCACGCGACCGGCCGTGCCGAAGCGGTCGGCCAGGTTTCGCAGCAGGCGCTCGCTGAGACCCATCATGTCCCGGTAATCCCAGTAGGCGGCGTACGCCTCGAGCATGGTGAACTCGGGATTGTGGGTGCGGTCCATCCCTTCGTTGCGAAAATCCTTGGCCATCTCGAAAACACGGTCCAGGCCGCCGACGAGGCATCGCTTCAGGTACAACTCGTCGGCGATGCGCAGGTAGAGTTCCTGGTCGAGGGCGTTGTGCAGGGTCACGAACGGACGCGCGGTGGCCCCGCCGTAGAGCGGCTGCAGCACCGGAGTCTCCACCTCCAGGAAGCCCTCGGCCGCGAACGCCCGGCGCAGTTCGCCCAGGATGTCCGACCGTAGACGGAAGCGCTGGCGAGTGGCCAGGTTCATCGCCAAATCGAGGTAGCGGCGGCGGCTCTTCAGCTCGACCGACATGTCATGGTACTTCTCGGGCAGGGGCCGCAGCGCCTTCGCGAGCAGCGCGAACTCCTCCACGTGGATGGTCAGTTCGCCCGTGCGAGTGCGGAAGAGATAGCCCCGGACACCGATCAGGTCGCCGATGTCCAGGAGTTTCTGCGCCTGCTGAAAGCGCTCCGGGCCGAGGTCGTCGCGCTTGAAATAGATCTGCACGCGGCCCCATTCGTCGTCCAGCGGCGCGAATAACGTCTTGCCCATCCCGCGCTTGGCCAGCACGCGGCCGGCGTACTGCACGCGGGTTTGCGCCGCGATCAGCTGGTCGGCCTGCGCCTGGATCTCATCGGAGCGATGGGAGCGGTCGAAGCGGTACGGGTAGACCGGGCCCAGTTCCGCAAAGCGCGCCAACTTCTCGCGCCGGCCCGCCAGGATATTGCGTAGGCCTTGCGTGCCGCTTGCGGTCGGGTCGTCGCTGTCGGGCGGCGGCGGGCTTGTCTCGGGCGGCAGATCCGGATGCTGGTCGGTCACGGGGGTCGTTCCTTTGCCGAGAGACGGGTCAATCCTGCGCGCGGCGAATCACTTCGCCGCTCTTGTAGCGCAGATAAGCGTCGATGAAATCGTCGATCTCGCCGTCGAGCACCGCCTGGACGTTGCCGGTCTCGTGCTCGGTCCGTACGTCCTTGACCTTGGTGTACGGCTGCAACACGTAGTTGCGGATCTGGCTGCCCCAGGCGATTTCCAGTTTGGTATCCTCGACGGCCTGTCGTTCCTTCAGCTTCTCCTCCAGCGCCCGCATATAGAGCTTGGTGCGCAGCATGGTCATCGCCAGCTCGCGGTTGCGGTGCTGGCTGCGCTCCTGCTGCGAGCTGGCGACGACCCCCGTCGGCAAGTGGGTGATCCGCACGGCGCTGTCGGTCTTGTTGACGTGCTGGCCGCCGGCGCCCGAGGCGCGGTAGGTGTCGACCCGCAGGTCTTGCGGATTGATATCGATCTCTACCTCGTCGCTGACCAGGGGAAAGACGAACACGCTCGCGAAACTCGTATGCCGCCGTTTCTGTGCGTCGAACGGAGAGATGCGCACGAGCCGGTGCACGCCGTTCTCGCTTTTGAGATAGCCGTAGGCGAACGGATGGTCGATCTCCAGCGACGCACTCTTGATGCCCGCTTCGTCGCCGGGCAGCAGGTCGAGCGTGGTGTACTGCATGCCGTGGCGATCCAGATAGCGCGTGTACATCCGCAGAAGCATCTCGGCCCAGTCCTGCGATTCAACGCCGCCCGCCCCCGGGTGGATCTCCAGGATCGCGCCGCGGCCGTCCTCGGGTCCGTTCAAGAGGAACTGGAAATCCAGCCGCTGGATCATGACCGACAGCTCGGCGGTGCCGCTCGTGACTTCGCCGGCCGTCTCGTGGTCCGCTTCCGCCGCGGCAAGCTCCGCCAAAAGCAACAGCTCCTCGGTCTTCGCCTCCGCGGCCTGTACCGGATCGGTCCAGGTTCGCAACTGCCGGAGCCGGCCGACCACCTTGCGCGCCTTCTCCTGGTCCGACCAGAAATCCGCTTGGGCTTGCGCGGCCTCGAGCTGCGTCACTTCGGACAGCAAGGCGGCAAAGTCAAAGACCCTCCTTGAGATCCTGCAACCGGTCCTGCAGCGCGGACAACGTTTCCATCACTTCTCGCATAGGGTGACCTTCTTCATGGCTGTCGCGCGAGACAGTCGCGCCACAGCCGGTCCGCATGGGCGGCTAGCGTCGTTTCGCGGCCGTCGTTGGCGATGATCCGGTCGGCGAAATCCCAGGTCCCTTCCAGATGAGCCTGGGCTGCGATGCGGGCATCCGCGGCCGCCGGTTCCAGACCCATCGCGACCAGGCGCGCCAGGCGCACCGCCGGCGGCGCCGTCACGGCTACGGTCCAATGCACCGGCGGCGGACCGGGCAAGACAAAATATACCGCCGCTTCCAGGATGACCAGGGGCGATCGCGCGCGCCGTGCCGCCGCGACCCGAGCGCATAAGGCAGCGGCGAGTGCCGGGTGCACGATGCGGTCGAGGCGTTGTCGCGCCTCCGGATCGCCGAAAACGACCGCCCCGAGCCGGGCGCGGTCGACCGTGCCGGCCGGCGCCAGGATCCCCGCGCCGAACGCGGCGACCAGCTCCGTTCGGATCGGCGGCCGGTCCAACAGGACATGGCCGACGCGGTCGGCCTCGACGAGCAGCGCTCCGCGCTCGACCAGCAGGCCGCAAAAGCGGCTCTTGCCCGCGCCGGTGGGTCCGGTCACGGCCCAGCACTGTGCCGTTGCGGTGATCATGTCGCAACCATAGCCTGCCGGACGGCGGTGTCAACGCCGGCTCAACCGTGCGCTTCGCGCCAGTCGCCGCCGGCATGCACGTCGACCGCGAGCGGCACGGCCAGGGACAACGCGCCTTCCATGCAGGTCTTGACCAGTGCGGAGACCTCCGCCAACTCGTCGGCCGGCACCTCCAAGACCAGTTCGTCGTGCACTTGCAACAGCAGCAGGGCGCTGCTGCCGGCCTGGCGCAGGGCCGCCGCCAGGGCGAGCATCGCCCGTTTGATGAGGTCGGCCGCCGTGCCTTGGATCGGCGTGTTGACGGCGATCCGCTCCTGGAAACTGCGCAGCCGGGGATCCTGCGCCTGGATGTCCGGCAGCCAGCGGCGGCGGCCTAGCATGGTCTCGACGTAACCGTCGCGCCGGGCGCGCTCCTTGGTTGCATCGATGTACGCTTTGACGCCCGGATAGGTCGCGAAGTAGCGATCGATGAACGCCTGCGCCTCGGTCGTCTTGACCTGGATCTGGCGCGCGAGCGCCCGGGCCCCCATGCCGTAGATGACACCGAAATTGATGGCCTTCGCGCGCGCGCGCATGGCGGCGGTCACGTCGGGCTCCGCCACGCCGCCAACCAGGGCGGCGGTGCGGCGATGGACGTCGGCGCCCTCGCGGAACGCCGCGCGCAGAGCCGCGTCGCCCGACAGATGCGCCAGCAGACGCAGTTCGATCTGGGAGTAGTCGGCCGAGAGGAAGCGGTGCCGCGGCGAGCGCGGGATGAACGCCCGCCGGATGCGCCGGCCCAGCTCGGTGCGAATCGGGATGTTCTGCAGATTGGGATCACTGCTCGAGAGCCGGCCGGTGGCGGTCACCGCCTGGTTGTAGCTCGTATGGATCAGATCGTCGGCGTCGGTCAGCTCCGGCAGCGCGGTCACGTAGGTTCCCTGCAGCTTGGCGACCTGCCGGTGTTCGAGCACCAGGCGCGGCAGTTCGTGTCGCTCCGCCAGTTGCTCGAGCACCGTCACGTCGGTCGACCAGCCGGTGGCCGTCTTGCGCAACGGCGGCAGCCGCAGCTTCTCGAACAGGACGACCTGCAGCTGCTTGGGGCTCTGAATGTTGAACGGACCGCCCGCGAGCGCGTGGATGCGCGACTCGAGGCTGGCGAGTTCGGCGGCGAAGCTCTGCTGGAGTTCGTCGAGGAACGAGCGGTCGATCTTGATGCCCGCGCGCTCCATATCCAGCAGAACGCGCAATAGCGGCATTTCGAGATCAGCGAACAACCGCTGCAGGTTCTCATTTTCCTGCAGTTTCTCAGCCAGCACGGTGTATAACCGCAGGGTCACGTCCGCGTCTTCGGCGGCGTATTCCGCCAGTTGCGCCAGCGGCACCGCCAGGATATCGCGGCGCCGGTCGCCGCGCGCGAAGAGGTCGTCGTATCCGATCATCGACTGCTGCAGGTAAACGCGCGCCAATTCCTCGAGTCCATGGCTGCGGCGGCCGGGATCCAGCACATAGCTGGCGAGCATGGTGTCAAAAAGCGGTCCGGCGACCGCAAATCCGTGGCGCTCCAGGATCCAGAGATCGAACTTCAAGTTCTGGCCGACCTTGAGCCGCCGGTGATCGGCCAGGAGGGGGCCGAGTCGGGCGTGGACGGCCGCGAGCCGCTCGTGTTCGACACCCCCCGCAAAGAGCGAATCGGCGCCGCCGGCGCCGGCGTGCGGCTCATCCTCGCGCCAGCGGACGGGCACATAGGCGGCCGGCCGACCCGCGGCTGCCAGACTGATGCCGACCAGGCGGGCGCGGTGCGCCACGAGGTCGTCCGTCTCGGTGTCGACGGCCAGCGCCGCTTGCGGCGGCAGGGCGTCCAGCCAGCGTGCGAGCGCCGTCTCGGTATCGAGCAGCACGTAGCCGCGTGCCGCGAGCGGTGCCTCGCAAGCGGCGTCAGCCGGCGCGCCGGCGGCAGCGGCCGGCGAGACCTCCGGCGGGTCCGCGGCGGCGGCGGCGGTCACAGCGACCGTCGTTTGGGCGACCGGCACGGAGGCCGCTGGCGGCTCCGCCACGATTGCGGGCATCTTGGCGGCCAGGCGTTCAGCCCGGCGCAAAGCCTGCTGCAGGCCGAGCCGATCCAATAACGCCGTCGCCGCCGGCGCCAGCGGCAATACCGACCGCAGCTCATCCCAGGCCAGCAAGACCGGCACGTCCGCGTCGATCCGGAACAATCGTCGCGACAGAAGGACCTGTTCGCGATGCTCCGCGAGCACCCGTTTCAGGCGAGGCGACAGCCCGCTCGCGTCGAGCTGCGCGTAGAGCGTCTCCAGATCGCCGAACTGCTGGATCAGCTTCCGCGCCGTCTTGTCGCCGATGCCGGGCGCGCCGGGAATGTTGTCGGATGCGTCGCCCGCCAGCGCGAAGCAATCGATGATCTGCGCCGGCTGCAACTGCCACTCTCGCACCAGATCGGGCAGGGTGACCTCGGTCAGCTCGTCGCCCCGACGTCCCGGTTTCAGGATGCCGGTACGCTCGTCCACCAACTGCTGAAAGTCCTTGTCGCCGGAATAGAACCACGCCCGGTCGACCACGCCGGCGCTGCGCCGAGCGGCGGTCGCCATGACATCGTCGGCCTCGTACCCAGCGCGCTCGAGGACCGGCAACCGCCACGCGTCCAACAGTTCGCGCAACCGCGGCAACTGGGCGACGAGGTCCTCCGGCATGGGCTTGCGCGTCGCCTTGTACTGTGCGTAGAGCTGGTGCCGAAACGTCGGTTCCTTGCGGTCGAAGACCATCACCAGATGCGACGGCGCGTAGTCTTCGAGCAGTTTCAATACCGCAGTGACCGTGCCGAACGCGACGGAAGTCGCCTCGCCGCTCGGAGAGGTCAGCGGCCGACTGGCGAACGCATAGTAGGCGCGGTAGATCAGCGCCGAACCGTCGATCAAGATCAAGCTGCGGTTCAAGGCGCCTCCTTGGGCGCCGACGGCGTCCGCGCCGCGAATCCATAAAGACCCGCGGCCGCGATCCGGCGGGCGACCGCCGGCGGCAGCAGGCTCGGATCGGGTATGCGTTGCGCGGCGAGCAGCCGGCGGATCTCCGTTGCCGTGGCCGGATGCGCGAAGTCCGCGACGACCAGAGCGCGGCCCACGAGCGGCGGCGCCAGCGCGACCGGGCCGCGCGCGACGACGACCGGGTCGGCCAGAATCAGCAAGCGCTGCGGCTCGCGCCAGCGGTCGAACATCGCCGCCTGGTCGGCGCCGAGGACCAGGCGCCAGCGGTCGCCCGGATAGGCGGCGACCAACCGGGTCAGCGTTGCGACCGTATAACGCGGCCCCCCCTGGTTGACTTCCAGATCCTCCACCACGACCTGCGGCTGCTCGCCCAACGCCACCTTGACGAGTTCCAGGCGGACAGCCGCCGGTTCGACCGCCGCCTCGCGGCGCAGCGGCGCTTGCCGGGCTGGTACGACATGCACGACGGCGGCGAGCCTTCGTTCGAGCAGGAGGTCGATGATCGCGAGATGACCGGCATGGATCGGATCGAAACTACCGCCGAAAAAAGCGCGGATCACGGTTCGCCGCCACCGCCGGCGGCCAGGCGATCCAGGGCGGACCGCGCCCGGTTTCGATAGCCGCTCGCCGGAAATTCTTCCAGCAGGCGCTGGTAGACCTGCGTGGCCCGCTGCGGATCGCCAAGGCGTTCGGCGACCTGGCCGCGCTGCCAAAGCACCTCGTCGAGCAGCCGGCTGGTCGGCTCCTCTTGCAGCGTGCGGTCCAGGCTCAGCGCCACGGCGTCCCAACGCCGGAGTTGCCGGTAGACCTGGACGCGTTGCAGGCGCTTCTTGACCATCAGGTCGGCGATCGTCTCCATGTATTGGCGCACTTGCGGCATGTAATCAGACTGCGGGTAGCGCCGGGAAAACTCCAACCACTGCACGCGCGCTTCATAGGCCGGCGTCACATCGCGTTCGACGCGGCCGACCTGCCGGAAGTAGCATTCCCCCTGGTGGAACAGCGCCGCCTCGACGAGCGGGCTGATGGGGTAGTCCTTGACCAAGATCTGGAATTCGACGGCGGCCAGGGGATACTCCCGATTCTGCATATAAGCCCGGGCTTTCTCGAATTGCGCCTGCGCGGCCAGACTGTCGGTCGGATTCTGCCGCACAAACGCGCCGAACGCATCGGCGGCTTCCTGGTAGCGGCCCTTGTCCAGCCAGAAGAGGCCTCGCTCGAAGCTGCCGACAGTGTGGGGATTGCGACTGCCGCAACCTGCGCCGAGCATCAAACAGCCGCTCAACGCCAGCAACCAGACCGCTGTCGGCCAGCCGCGACGGTGCCCGTATTTATTCAACGCTGCCTCCCGGTCACCCGCGCCACAGTGGGTCCGCATTGCTTTTATTCGACGTTCGCGAAGTAGATCGCCACCAGACCGGCGAGCGTGCCCAGGACAACGATTTCTTCCAATCGCCGCGTCCAGCCTCCGCTTTGCAGAATTCCCTTCGTAAACGCCGGATAATCGAGCGACTCGATCGCGGACAAATACTTGGGGGGCACCCGGTCCTGAAAACTGCGCACGAAACGCGGATTGGCGAGCACCCGGCCGTCGGCCGGGTCGACCACGGTGTACTGGACCGAGAAATTCATGGTCCGCGTGATCCAGTTCTGCCAAAGACCGAGGCGTCGTCCGCTGCCCAGATATTTCAGTTCCATCGCGCCGGACCGGTAGCGTAACTCGACGGACGGCAATTCGGTTCCCGCCGGCGAGCGCTCCAGGTGCACCTGGTAGCCCGCTCGCCGCAGATTGGTCGTCGCGACGGTCGTGACCAGGCCGATCGCCGCTTCACTGCTGCCGGCCGTCAGTTGGATCGCCGCCGGCGCCGGCGGTAGATAGGGCAGCAAATCTCCGAGCGTGGCGTTGATCAATGCTTCGGCGACCCAGAGGTTCGTGCGCAACGTGTCGGTACCCGCCCGGCCGGACGTCTCGCCGAGCAACGGGTCAGCCGCGGCGACCCGGACACCGCCGAGCGCCAGGAACACGAGCACCAATCCCGACCAGGCGCGCATCCCCAATCGTGGCCGATTCATGCAGCAGACCTCTCGTCAAGGTTCAAGGCGCCGGCTCAGCCCAGACATCCCAGGCCGAGGCGCCGGTGAAGGTCGCCTCGAGCCAGGACCCCGGTCGCAGGGCCGCGCCGGCCGGCAGCACGACCCCCCCGTCGAGATCGTACCCGAAGTGATGGCTGCGGCCAAGCGCCAGCCGCGAACCGGCCGCGACCGCCGCTGCCGCTCGCCCGCGCGCGGCGGCTTCGTGCCAGGTGCCGTCCAGGAGTGCCCCGGTCAACGCTACGCAGCGTTCGCGCTGCTCAGGCGTTGCGAGGTCCAGCACCTCGTCGACGACCAGATCGAACCGACGCCCGAGCTTCGCCGCCAGCCGCCGGCCGCTGATCGCGGCTTGCAGATCAAGGACCCGAGCTTCGCGGTCGGCGACCTCTTCGTCGCGCGGACGATTGTTCATGGCCGCGGCGGGCGTACCCGGCTCCGGAGAGAAACGGTAGGTGCCCAAGTGATCGAATTCAACCTCCGCCAGAAAGTCCAGCAGTTGCTCGATGTCCTCTTCTTCTTCTCCCGGAAAACCGAGCAGGACCGTGGTGCGCAGGACGAGGTCCGGCCGCGCGCGGCGCAGGCCGGCGAAGAAGCGGGCCGCCGCCGCGGGATCGCCGGGGCGGCGCATCGCTCGCAGCAGCCGTTGCGAGACGTGCTGCACCGGCAGATCCAGGTACGGCACGACGCGCGGCATAGCCAGGATCCGCAGAGCTCGCTCGACCGGAAACATCCCAGCGTAGAGATACAGCAGTCGGATCCAGCGCAGGCCGGAGATCGCTGTCAATTGCCGCACCAACGTCTCCAGATTCTCTCCGGTGTCGCGCCCGAAATCGCTGTTGTTCTGGCTGACGAGTTGGACTTCGGCGACGCCGCGGTCGGCCAATCCTTCGACCTCCGCCACGATCTCCGCTACCGGCCGACTGCGCAATTCACCCCGTATCAAAGGGATACGGCAAAAAGTGCAGGTTTGGCTGCAGCCTTCGCCGAGCTTGACGAAGGCCACGTGGCCAGGGGTCAGGAGCCGTCGTGCGGCCATGCCGTCGTAGCGAGCTGAGGTCGCCGGCACGGCCAACCAGGACGAGTGCCCCGCCATGGCGGCCGCAACCACACGGTCGAATTCACCGACGCCGCCGATCACGTCGACGCTCGGGTAGTCGGACCGGATCGCCTGTCCGTGTTCCTGCGCCAGGCAACCGGTGACCACCAGGGTGCGATCGCCCTTGGCCGCGGCGAAGTCGGCGATGCTCTCGTGGCTGTCGCGGCGAGCCGCTTCGATGAAGCCGCAGGTGTTGATCAGCCAGATGTCCGCCTGTTCGGGGTCGGAAACGATTTCGCAGCCTTGACCGGCGAAACGTCCCAGCAGCGTTTCCGAATCGACCAGATTCTTGTCGCAGCCGAGGGTGTGGCAATAGACTCGGCGGACGGTCCTGCTCATGCATCCTGTTCCTGTTGTTCGGCGCCGCCGGCGCCGTGCCAATTCATTCGGCGGCCTCGTCGCCGAACAGTTCCGGCAGGTCGGCCGGTTTGATCAACACATCGCGAGCTTTGCTGCCCGTGAACGGCCCGACGATGCCCGCCTCTTCCATCATGTCCATCAGCCTGCCGGCCCGCGTATAGCCGATCCGCAAGCGACGCTGCAACAAGCTTGTCGAGCCGCTCTGGTGGCTGACGACCACGCGGACGGCGTCGTTGAAGAGATCGTCCTCGCCGGTGTGCACGCCGGTTCCGCCTTCGCCCCCTGCGGTCAAGCTGATCGTTTCGACCACGTCCGCGTACCCGCGCCAGTGCGCGACAATGCGTTCGCACTCCGCCACGCCCACGTACGCGCCGTGGATGCGGATCGGCAACGCGCGGCCGGGCATCAGGTATAGCATGTCGCCCTGTCCCAGGAGTTGTTCGGCGCCGTTCTGATCGAGGATCGTGCGCGAATCATTGCGCTGGATCACGCGGAACGCGATGCGGCTGGGGATGTTGGCCTTGATCACGCCGGTCAGGACGTCGACGCTGGGGCGCTGGGTCGCCAGCACGAGGTGCAACCCGACAGCGCGGGCTTTCTGAGCGAGGCGCGTGACCGGCAGCTCGAAATCCTGGCCCAGCTGCACCATCAGGTCGGCCAACTCGTCGACGATGGTCACATAGTACGGCATGAACTCCGTGACCGGCTCGCCGTCAGCCGTGTGGATCTCGCCGCGCATGATCTTCTCGTTGTACTGCTCGATGTTGCGCACTGCGTGCTTGGAGAGCTGCCGGTAGCGCAGGTCCATCTGGGCGCACATCCAGTTCATCGCCCGCAGGGCCTCGCGCGGATCCGTAACCACCGGCAACAACAGGTGGGGAATGCCGTTGTACACGCTCATCTCGAGCATCTTGGGATCGATCAGCAGGAGGCGAACGCGGGCAGGTTCGTTGTAGAGCAGCAAGTTGGCGATCATCGCGTTGAGACAGACGGATTTGCCGCTACCGGTGGAGCCGGCGACGAGCAGGTGCGGCTGGGCGGCCAGGTCGAGACTCACCGGCTGCCCGACCACGTCCTTGCCGAGCGTCACCGTCAGCGGCCGGCGCGGCCGTCCTTGCTCAAGTTCCAGGACCTCGCGCAGGCTGACTGTTTGTGCGCGGCTGTTGGGAATTTCGATGCCCACGGCCGCCTTGCCCGGGATCGGCGCCTCCATGCGCAAACTGCGCGCGCGCATCGCCAACGCGAGGTCGTTCGCCCGCTGGACGATCTGGTTGACCCGAATGCCGGCGGCTGGCTGGTACTCGTAGGTGGTCACGACCGGCCCCGGACGCACATCTTTGACTTCGCCTTCCACGCCGAACGAACGCAGCGTTTCCTCCAGCTTGTCCGCGGCGGCGTCCAGCTCGTGCGGGCTGAGCTCGGGTTCATCGCCGTCAGGTTCGGCCAGCAGTTCGAGCGACGGCAGTTCCACCGGACCGGACAAAGCCGGCGCGGGCGTTATCCCGTAATCGATGCCGCCGTCCGCGTCGCCCGGCGCACCGTTTGGCTCGCTGCCGGCCGGTGCCGCCGCTTGGCGCCGATACGCCCCCGCGCCCTCGGCGCCCTGGTCCTCGGGCCAGTGCACGCGGCGCTGGGGCGCTGGGTCCGACTCCGGCGCGGCCTCCGCATCGGTCGGCTGTGTAGTAGCAGCCGCGCCGATTGCGGCCGGCGCCGCCGTTCGCATCGCTGCGCGGCGTCCAGGCGACGACCGCCACGCTTGCCACCGGTGCCTGACCAACCTGGTGCAGCCGGCGGCAAGCACGCCTACCACCCTACCCAACCAGCCCAGGGAGCGAGCCAACAATGACCCGGCCGTAGCCAGCGGCCGGCCAAGCCACGGGCGCAAGACCAGGCCCCCGACCACCAGGACCAGCAAGCTCAAGAACAGGCGGCCTCCCCAGAGACCGAACAGGGCGTGAAAACCGCGCGCCAGGAAGATGCCCGCCAAACCCGCCAGACGGTAGGACGCCGCCTCGCCCCAGGGCAACAGCGGTTGGCCGAGCCACGCCGCGGTCACGAGCCATAGCGGCAGGATGCGCCGCAGCCAGAACCGGCCGGCGTCACTGCGGCGACGCACGACCGCAACGCCGACCGCCAAGAGCAACACCGGCACGGACCAGGCCCAGAGAGCTCCGAATACCGCGCGCAGGCTGAATGCGAGGACCGCCCCCACCGGTCCGCCGGGATTGTCGGTCTGCAGCGGATTGGGCAGGCGCTCGCCGCCTAGCCACGTCCACCAGGCGACGTCCGGGCCGGTCAGGCTCAACCCCAGGTAGGCGGCAACGACGGCCAGGATGCAGGCCGCGAGCCACGGCGCCTCCCACCAGGCGCCACGGCCGGCGGCGCTACGCTTGCTCCGTTTTCGCCCGGACATGCATCGCCTCCAGCAGTTGCGCGCCGTGCTCCTCCAGAAAGCTCGTCGTCGCCCGCCCGTCGCGGAACTCCGAATGGGCCAGGACCGCCAGATGGAAGGGGATGCTCGTAGGAAGCCCCTCGAAGACGCTTTCCTCGAGGGCGCGCACCATGCGGGCGATGGCCTCCGTGCGGTCGCGACCGTGCACGATGATCTTGGCTAACAAGGAATCATAGTATGGCGGCACCGTGTAACCGGTGTAAAGGTGAGAATCCACCCGCACCCCGAGACCGCCCGGCGCGTGGAAATCCACAACCTGACCCGCGCCTGGCAAGAAGCCGCGCACCGGATCTTCCGCGTTGATGCGGCACTCGAGCGCACAGCCGTTGAACCGCACGTCGGCCTGCGTGAAATCGAGCGGCCGGCCGGCCGCCGCCAGGATTTGCTCGCGGATGAGGTCGACGCCGGTGACCATCTCGGTGACCGGGTGCTCGACCTGGATCCTCGTGTTCATCTCCATGAAATAGAACGAGCCGTCCGGGTCGAGCAGGAACTCGACGGTGCCGGCCGACCGGTAGCGCACAGCACGCGCCAGCTTGATCGCGGCCGTGCCCATGCGTTCGCGCAGATCGGCGTCCACGGCCGGCGACGGCGCTTCCTCGATCAGCTTCTGGTGCCGGCGCTGGACCGAGCAGTCGCGCTCGCCGAGGTGGACCACGTTGCCGTGCGCGTCGGCAAGCACTTGAATCTCGACGTGACGCGGGCGCGCGAGGTACTTCTCCATGTAGACGCCGTCGTCGCCGAACGCCGCCTTGGCCTCGCCGCGCGCGGTGGCATAGGCCCGCGACAGGCCCGCAGCCTCCGTCGCCAGGCGCATGCCCTTGCCGCCGCCGCCGGCCGTCGCTTTCAGCAGCACGGGATAGCCGATGCGCAGGGCCGCCTTCTCCGCCGCCGCTGCAGTGGCGAGTAGACCGGTGCCCGGGATGGTCGGCACGCCCGCCGCCGCCGCCGTGGCGCGGGCACTGGCCTTGTCGCCCATGTTGCGGATGGTCTCAGGCTCGGGTCCGATCCAGACGAAGCCGTTTTCTCTGACGGTCTCGGCGAAGTCCGCGTTCTCGGCCAGGAAGCCGTAACCGGGATGGACGGCCTCGGCGCCGGTGATCTCCGCCGCGGCGATCAGGTTCGGGACCTTCAAGTAGCTCTCGGCGCTGGTCGCCTTGCCCACGCATACCGATTCGTCGGCGTATTTGACGTGCAGGGAATGCCGGTCGGCGGCCGAGTGAACCGCCACGCATTCGATATTCATTTCCTTGCACGTGCGCATGATGCGCAGCGCGATCTCACCGCGGTTACAAACGAGAATTTTCTTGAACATGTCATGCTCCACGAATCGGCGACGGTGTGCAAGAGCCGCACCGCGCCAGGATCGCAGCATTGGGCGGCCGCAGCAAGAGCCAAGGCCGCCGGCGGCGGCCTTGATCGCAGACAAGACACGCGCAAGCCGGACAATCGTTTTGGAACGAGGAGGTTGGCGCGGCGCGCCGAGGCGGCGGTTATTTGCCGCGGCAGCGGCTCTAGCCGCGATCCGCGGGCAGTCCGGAGGGCACCCCGGCGACCTGCTCGAAGCGCTCCCAGGTGGTATCGCTGCTGGCTTGAATGCCTTTGAGGCGCAGGGAGAACTCGTGTGGATTGCTCGACGCCTGCATGGCGCTCTCGAGACTGATCTTGCCCTGCTTGTAGAGCTGCATCAGCGACTGATCGAAGGTCTGCATCTGGTACTGGACGAACCCCTCCTGGATCGCCTGCCGGATCAGCACGGTCTTTTCCGGTTCGCGGATGTAGTCGCGAATGGTGCTCGTGTTAATCATGACTTCCACGGCCGGATAACGCCGCTCGCCCTGAGGATCGGCGACCAGACGCTGGGACACCACTGCCTGCAAGGTCGATGCCAGCAGGTAGCGGATCTCCTGATGCTGGTGCGGCGGGAAGAAACTGATGATGCGGCTGACCGTTTGGGTGGCGTCGATGGTGTGCATCGTGCTGAGTACGAGGTGACCGGTATCGGCGGCGGTCAGCGCGATCTTCATGGAATCGGCGTCGCGGATCTCGCCGATCAGGATGACGTCGGGATCCTGGCGCAAGATGTGTTTGAGCGCTTCGGCATAGCTGCCCGTGTCGGCGCCGATCTCCCGCTGGCTGATGATGCTCCGCTTGTCCTTGTGCAGGAACTCGATGGGGTCCTCGATCGTGATCACGTGGCTCGCGCACTCGTTGTTGATGATATCGACCAGGCTGGCCAGCGTCGTGCTCTTGCCGGATCCCACGGTGCCGGTCACCAGGATCATGCCGCGCGGTTTCATGGCGAGGTCGCGCAGCACCGGCGGCAGGTCTAGTTCCTCGAGGGTGAAGATGTCCACCGGCACGTGCCGGAAGACCATCGCGATGGAGCCGCGCTGCACGTAGAAGTTCGCGCGGAAGCGGGCCACGCCGGGCACCCCGAAGGCGAAGTCGATCTCGCGCGTCTTCTCGAATTGTTCGCGCTGAGCCGGCGTCAAGATCTGCTGCGCGACCGCGATCATGTCCTGGATCGTCGGCGCCGGCAAATCCAGCATGACCAGGCTGCCGTTAACGCGAAGATTCGGCGGCGAGGCGACTTTCAAGTGCAAGTCGCTGGCGCCGCGGTTGATCATCTCCTTCAAGATGTTCTTGATGTCGAGAGACACGGGTCACTCCTCGCAGGCGGGTCGCTTGGCGGCCGCCGCCGGCGGTCGCCGTATTTCCGCTGCCATGATCGGCCGGCGGTTCGCGAACTTGACGGGGATTCCAACCCGGATCATCCAACGGGGCTCGGCCGGGCGGCGGCGCCGCCGCGCCCGAAATACGGTGGGAGTGCAGCGAATCAGACAGGATCGAGTCGGAACAGTACCGTCTCGGCCTCCACGGGTTGGCCGTTTTCCACGCAAATCTCCCGCACGACGCCGGCGAATTCGGCCTCGATCTCGTTCAACACCTTCATGGCTTCGACGATGCACAGCGTCTGCCCCGGCACGACCGTTTGGCCGACTTCGACGAAGTTCGGCGCTCCCGGCGCCGGCGCCCGGTAGAAGGTGCCGACGATGGGCGACGTCACCGGGCGCGTGCCGGCCGCCGCGGCCGGCGTGCGGACCGGCACCGCCGTCGCGGCGTCGGCGACGGCGCCGGCCGGCGGGATACCGGGTGCGGCGACGACCGTGGTCGCGCCGTGGCGGCCAATGCGCACGGCGAGGCCGTCTTGTTCGACCTCGAGTTCGGCGATGCCGGTTTCCAGAACCAACTCGACCAGCGCGCGGATCAGGGCGATGTCCATCAATTCCTCCCGCAGGCCCGCAACAGGCTGTCCGCCGGCGCGGTCGTTTTGCCGGCGAGGCCCGCTCGCCGGCGTGAACAAGATTGCGCGATGCGCCGCCGGGTCAGGCTCGTCCGAGATATTTGCCGGTGCGCGTGTCGATCTTCAGAACCGCGCCTTCTTCGATGAACAACGGGACCTGCACTACCAGGCCGGTTTCCATGACGGCCGGCTTCGTGCCCCCCTGCGCCGTGTCGCCGCGAACGCCGGGATCGGTCTGCTTGACCTTCAATTCCACCGTAAACGGCGGGATGACCGTCAACGGCTTGTCCTCAAAGAGCAGGACGCTGCAAATATCGCTTTCCTTCACATACCGGGGCAGATCCCCCAACTTGTCGACGGGCAGCTGCACCTGGTCGTAGGTTTCCAGGTTCATGAACGTATAGAATTCACCATCATTGTAGAGATACTGGTAATCGCGCTTCTCTAGCCGCACTTCTTCGACTTTCTCACCGGCGCGGAACGTCTCGTCGATCACCTTGCCCGTGGTCACGCCTTTCAAACGCGTGCGCACGAACGCCCCTCCCTTGCCAGGTTTGACATGTTGGAATTCCATGATGCTCCACAACTCGCCCTTGAAACGCATCGTGAAGCCGGTCCGGAAGTCACTCGTATCCGCCACGTTGGCCTCGCTTGCTGATGCCGAGAAGGCGGACATGGTCCGCCGCGGGGAACGTTCAAGAATAAGTTGCCGGAGCGCGCTCGGCAACGTCGCACACGAGTCAGCGGGGTTGCCGGTCAATGCTCGGTGTTGCGGGACTCCGCGGCGGTGTCTAGCCAGGCACGGAAGCGGTCGAGATCTTCGCTGCGATCGCTCCCGCCGGCGGCTCGGTCGCGGGCCCGCGCCGCCGCGGTGCGGCCCGGCGAACGCGGATCGAGCGCCGCCAGGGGCGGGGCTTTCGCGGTTTCCGAACCCGCCGCAGCTGCCGGATTCGCCGGCGCCGCCGCGGCGTCCGCGTTCAGTCGCGCCAGGACTTCGAGCGCATCCTGCCGATCCGGCTCGGCGTCCAGGATGCGCTGCAGGATCGCGCGCGCCTTCTCGGGATAGCCTTGCCGGCGGTACAGATCCGCAAGCGTCGGCGTTTCGAAGCCGCTGCCGACCTTCAATAGGCCGGAAGCTCCGGTGTCCGGTCCTCGCGGCGGCGGCGCCGCCGCCAACGCCGGCGGCGCCGAGCCCGCCGCCGCGCCGTTCTGATCGAGCTTGCTGCGGGCATCGCGCAAGGCCTTACGAATTGCCGGCACCTCCGGCTGCAGGCGCAGCAGACGCTCGCCGAGACTGCAGGCGAGGGGCCATTCCTGGCGCGCCGTGGCATCGTCGACGAGTAAACGCAAGGCAAGCAAGTTGTCCGGATCGCGCGCCAACACCGCCTGCAATTCGATGCGCGCCGCCGTGGCTTGCCCCAGGAGCATCAGCACCTCGCCGAGCGCCGTCCGCGCCGACAGAAAATCGGGATCGTTGGCCAGCCCTTCACTCAAGAGCTGCCTCGCCCTGTCCAGCTCACCGGCCCGTCGATAGAGGTCAGCCAACGGCAAGAAGACCCGCGACGCAGGATCCGCTTGCAGCCTTGATTCGAAGTGTGCGATTTGCTGAGCCAGACCCGGAAAATCCGCCGGCATGGTTGCTCCAATAGTGAATGACGTGATCGTTGAGACACCAGCAGTCTAGCGCGTCAGCGCCGCCGAATCAAGCCGCTCGTCGCCCGGCGAGATCAGACGAGCCCCAGCCAGTCACCCAGCAGGAACTGCAGCCGGCTGACCAGGACCGCGACCCGCGCCATGACCGCGTACGCGAAACTCGCACCGAAGGCGACCATCAACACCATGAGTCCTGTGCGCGCCATGCCGCCGCGCAAACCCTGGCCGCCCCGGGTATAGGTGAAATAGGCCAAGGCGCAAGCCGTGCCGGCGAGGAGCACCCACTGATCGACCGTCGCCGCCCAATTGACGGCGCCGTCCGCGCCCGCGATCACCAGACCCGGCGCAACCGCGGCGTGCAACTGCGCCAAGAAATCCGAACGAATATAGCGCACGAGATTGTAGCCCAGGGTAGTACCGACGGCGAATGCGGTCGGCCAGCGGCCGAGCCAGGCCAGACGCGGCCACAGGCGCAGCAGCATCAGGCAGCCAAGAACAAGCGGGATCACAATCAACGGTTCGCGCGCTGGCAGCCCCGCCGTCGGATCGGTTACGCGGGCCGCGGTCGGCACCAGCTTGACGATCGCATTCGGCCAGAGGGTCGACCAGAAACCCATGACCATCCAGTAACCCGCCGAGACGCCGACGAACAGATGTTCGGCCACCTTGTAGCAGGGATTGTCGCGCCAGAGAAAGCTCAGCACCATGAGCGACAGCGCGGCGCCGATCCAGACCTCCACGCTGGTGCTGAGCGCCGGTTCGGGATTCATGCCCGCCTCCCGTCCCGGCGCGGCCCGCGTCGCCGCAGGTAGCTCAGGTTGCCCAGGACCAGAAACAACAGGATCAGCACATGAGCCACGGTCTGCGGTCCCATCGCGCGGCCGGCGCGACGCGGAATGCCGAGCGCGGGGTATCGTTCCGCCAGCGCCGCCTCGTACTCGCTGGCCCCTTTGAGCCCGCCCAGCAGCCCCAGCAGTTGAGCCGGGAAATAGGCGAGGAATTCAGGTGTGCCGATGCCGGTGCAACCCCCGGCGACCGGCGTGCCGGTCGGATCGCCGCCGTAGAGCACCCATTCCTTCAACCCCGGCGTGCCGCCGGACAAGGCGACGATCAGCGGAAATTGGTCCAGGCGCGCGACATGCGCCAGCGCGGGCAAGGAATCGAGCGGGACACCGCGCAGATCCGCCGTGTACATCGACCTGAGATCTTGGCGCAACGCGTTGATCACCATCCGGCCCCCCGCCTTGTAGCCAAGCGCGGCGTAATCGATGCCCTCGACGAGGTCGGGAAACTCCGGCTCGAACACCTGTTCCCGCAGCCGCTGCAACATGTTGTTGCCTTCGGGCCAGAGCGTCACGAAGACGGGCCGCGCGCCCTGCAAGAACAAATGCCTGGTCAGCGCCTGAGCCATCGGCTCGATCTCGGGCGCCGACGCAGGGCTGTAATCCAGGGCGACCAGGACCGGCGCCCCGCGCGCCAGCGACTCGATGCGCGCAAAGACCGGTCGTGTAAAGACAGAGGACGACTCCGGAAACAGAGGCCGCGCGACGAGCGTGACGCCCAGCGCCACGAAGAGCATCAGATAAAGCCAGCGCCGGTCGAGCCGCCCCAACCCCTCCAAAATGCCGACGCCCGTTGCGCGCATCATATCCGATCCCCTTCGACGCTGTCGCGGCCGGCGAGGATGCGCAGCGTCAGGGCCGCCACGCCCACGGCGATGCCAATCAACACCGCCCGCTGGCCGGCCACGTTGGGCACCCGCATCACCCACATGCTCAACGTATCGATCCGCAGGAAGGAAAGACCGCGCGGCAACAGATCGCTCAGCCAGGCTCCGAGCGGAGTGCGCCCCAGCAAGACGACAAACGCCGCGCCCAGCAGGACGCTCGCCTCGCGCGAGCGCAAACGGAAGGCGCGATAGGCGGCCGAGGCGACGAAGAACGCCAGCAACGAGAACAACGTCGCCATCAGTGGTTCGTAAATCGCCGCGAAGACCACCATCAACCACGCCGCCGGGTCAGTGACTTCGCCCTGCAATCCCGGCGGGCCGCCGAGCTTGCCGAGACCGATCACCAGCACGGCGATAAACGAAACCAGCGTGATCACCGAGTACGGCCAGTCAGGTCGCCGCTGCATGACGCGCTGCATGTGACCCTTCAACAGACTGGCGCCGCCCAGAATGAAGGCGAACACGGCCAGGATGTTGAACCAGACGGTGAAGTTCCGATCGACGTAATCGAACACCCGCACCGGCCAGGGACCGGCGCCGCCGGCGCCGGGGCGCGCGCCGAACGCGGTCAGGATTAACAGAATTCCCACGCCGGACGTGATCACTTTGGGCAATAGACGCTTCATGATGCCGCTCTCCGTCTCCGTTGCCGCCGCCGGTCCTTCATGAATAATCCGGGTTAAACCTGCAAGAGGCGCAGCAACGCGTCCCGCAGCGCCGCCAACCAGCGCCAGCCGCCGAATTCGGCGGCGCTCACGAGCACGGCGCCGCCGACGAGGACGGCCAACGCCGCATCTTTGACGAGATCCTGTCCGCGCAGGCTGCCCAACTTGTCGGCATCGCGCGTGAGATAGGCCTCGGCGGCAAAGAACTCCTCGCCGATCAGAACGTGATCGCACGCCGCCACCAGAAATGGCAATTGATGGCTCATACCCGTCCCGGCCACTTGCACCGCGCCGGCCTGAGCGCCGGCTTCGGCCAGGAGCAGGGATTCAGCGTAGAAGGCGCCTTGCAGGAAACACGCCGCAGGCCGCTGGCGCGTGATCATACCGTCGACGCGCGCCGCGAAACCGAATTGATCGTCCGAGATGTAGGTGACCATGTCCGGCGCGTAGCTGTCGGGACGACCGACTGCAGTGTAGCTCTCCCGCAGGATCTCGCGCGCCGCGGCCAGCACCAGGCTGCGCGTCGTCGGCATCACGAGTTGGCAGCCATGGCGGGCGGTCAACCGACCGACAGCGCTCAGGATGCCGAGGCTGGCGACGGTCTGCACGTCGTCGAGATCCTGGGTCCCCGCCACGTACAGAACTGGCCGCCCCAGTTCAGTGGCGCGGCCGATCGCCGCCTCGATCGCCGCGACACCCGCGATGCGCCGCACGGCCGGCAGACCGCGCCGGCGGGTCCACACGACGCCCCAGACGATCGCCGCGGTGATCGCGGCCGTCGCGAGCGCCAGATTCCAAAGCGTGGGATTCCACCATCCGCTCATGACGTCGCCTCGCTGCGGGGTCCCGCGAGAATCTCGAGGTTCGCCCGCGGCACCTGGACCGTGCCGCCCGCGGGCAGATCGACTTCGGCGACCAGGCAATAGGCTCCGCTTTCGATCCGCCGCGGCTCGTCCGGCAGCCGCCCGACATACCCCTCCTGCGCGAACCAGGGCTGCCGCACGATCAACACGCGGCAACCGACAGCGAGTCCGGTCACCGCGCGGGACGCGGGCCCCGTCGCCGTGGCGCCCGCAAGAGGGATGATCACCTCCGGCCGTTCGGCGCCAGCGCGAACGCGGGTGCGCCCGACCAGACAGGCGCGCCGGCCGATGTGCTTCTGTAGCAGGGCGAATGTCTCGGCCGCCATGGGCACGCGCCCGAAGCCCCCGGTGATGACCAAGGTCAGCGGCGCCGCCACGCCCGCGGTATCGGCCAACACCGATTCCCGGCCCAAGAATCGCGTCAGATCACGATCGTGAATCCCACCCGTGATCAGGCCGGCGACATTCAGCGCCGCCGCGCGTTGCAGGGCGTCCGCCGTGACGAGCGCGCCGCCGATCAACACCTGTCCGGCCACGTCATGGTCGAGCTGCGCCGCCTCGAGCACGGCTTCCGGCCGCCCGACCACCGCGCGCAGCAATCCGTGGCGTTCGCCGCCCACCCCGAACACGCCGGCCACGCGGGCGGCGACGCCGGCGACGGTCACGCCGCGCTCGGGCACGATCTCGGTGACAACGCCCGGCAGAAACGCCTGGATCTCCAACGCCGCCCCCGGCTCCTCCAGCAGGATGCGGCCGGTATGCGCCGACACCGCCACGACGGTGCCTGATACCGGCGCCCGGCAGACCGAGCGGAACATGCCCCAGATTCCGCGGGTGCGAGCCAGCGGTTCCCCCGCGACAACCGCCGCGCCCACCGGCCGCACGAGCGATCCCGGCACCTCGGCCGGCAGCACGTCCAGGATCTTCGCGGCGTTGACGGTGTGCAATAGACCGCGGCCGGCCGCGCGCGCAACCACCGTGTCGTGCTCGACACGGTCGCCGATCTCCAGCAGGACCTCGCCGGCCACGGGCAATAGCCGCCGCCGCTGCAGCAGCGCCTGTGCCTCGAGAAACGGCCCGGCCCGACCGACGCTCACGCCGGCACCCCCTGCGGTAACGCGTCCAACGTCCGCAGCCACGACCCGACGAGCGTGCGCCGCGCCAACTCCGCCGCCGGCCAGGGTAGTTCGCGCCCGCGTCCGTCCAGGACCAATCCCACGGCGCCGCCACGGACGATGGCCTGCATCGGTCGGCCCGCGCCGGCGCCGAAATCCCAACCCGGATACGGCTGCACCTCCAGGTGGCAGGTCTGGTCGGGCGCGAGCGGCACGCGAATCAGATCGCCCCCGCGCAACGTCCGCGTGGACGCAGCGGCGCCGGTATCGCGGCACGTCACATCCGCCAGCGGCTGGCCCGCCGCAATCGACCGCGTTCCCACCGGCGCCAGGCAGGCGCCCAACGGGACCAGGGCGTCGGCATCGAGCACGGCGGCGGCCGCCGCCGGGTCGACCTGGCGCAAGGCCCCCAGATGCGGCAGCACGAAGACCGAGTCGACCGCCAGCTCGGTCAGACCCTCCGGCCGGCACGCGTCGATCAGGATGGCGGCGGCCTGGCTTCGATCCGGGGCGTGCGCCAGCGGACCGCCGGACCCGAGCAACAGCCGCACTTCGGGCCACGCGATCCCCGCCGGCGGCGCCGCCTCCGCGCCGAGGGCGTCGACCCCCGTCGGACCGTCGCGGCCGCTGCGCACCGGTTGCAGGGCGCGTTCATGGTCGCTCAACGCCAGTCGCACGGCTTCGCGGGCCGCGGCCTGCTCGAGCAGCAGGTCCTCCGGAGTCTGCGGCAGCGTCGTCGGCCGGATCATCTTGTTGCGCACCCGGTCGCACAGATCGTCCGGCGTCATCGCCAGCGGCAACCAGCGCGCCACCTGGTCCCAGCCCGCACGCTGGCAGACCGCGCCCAGGCTGAAGCTCAGACCAAGATTGGCCGACACGCTGCGATAGACGGTGCCGGCGCGCACGCTGAAGACGTCGCAGGTCGCGCCGCCGAGATCGATCGCCACCGCATCGCCGCCCAACCGGTCGGCCAGGAGCAAGAGGGCTTCGCCGAAACCCGCCGGCGTCGGCATGACCGGAGCCGTACAGAGCCGCTGCAGGTTCGGGTAGCCGGGCGCGCGGGCCATCACGTGCCGCAGGAAGACGTCCTGCAACACCCGCCGGACGGGACCGAGGCGTTCCGCTTCGAGCACCGGCCGCAGATTGGGCGCAACGGCGACCTCGGCCTTCCCGGCGAGCGCCGTGACCACGGCCGGCGCCGCCTCGCAGTTGCCCGCGAACACGACCGGCAACGGACCGTCGCCGTAGCGCGGCTGCAGATCGGCCGCGGCCAACAACTCCGCGAGCGCCACGACCTGCGCCCGAGCCCCTCCGTCGGTGCCGCCCGCTAAAAGAACCATGTCCGGTCGGCAGCGGCGCAACCGTTGGAGACGGGCGGTCTCGTCCTCAGCGTCGTTCCAGGCGAGGACCTCCGTGACGATCGCGCCGGCGCCGAGCGCCGCCCGCTCGGCGCTGGCAGCCGTCATGGTATCGACCAACCCCAGCACCAGCATCTGCAGGCCGCCGCCGGCGCTGCTCGTCGCGAGCAGCGCGTCCACGCCGCGGTGCTTCCCCGTCGGCGGTGCGAGGCCGCCGTCCGGCTGCAAGATCACATGCCCGGTCTGATGCTCCAGCAACCTGAGCGCCGACAGCACACCGACCATGACGTCGGCGACCGGCGCTTCGACGGTCGTCGGCGCTTCGGCGCGGCCCAGCAAACGGAAACGGCCGTCGCGCCGCCCGATCAGCACCGCTTTGGTCGTGGTCGAACCGCAATCGATGACAGCGTAGGCGTCGGCGTCCGGCCGCGGCAGCGCCCTGCGCTGAGCTGCCGCCGCGGGTAGGGCCTCCAGGTGCGACAGCAGGCGCTCGACCGAGCCGCGCACTTCCAACAGCTGTGCCAGCCGTTCCCAATCCGGACCGGCTCCCGCCAGCTGCAAAAACGGCATCAGACAGCGCAGCATCTGACCGCCCAGAAAGGCCATCGGCGCCAGACAGGACAGCGTCAGCACGGCCGGCGCCGTGAGCCCGCGGCAAGCGATGCCGTGCGCGAGCTGTACCAGCAGGCGGTCATCGTCCGGCGACAGACCGTTCTGCGTGCTGGCGACGAGTCGCGGCATGATCACGCACCGCGCTTGAGGAGGTCGCCGACCAGGGCTAGGTCGGTCCAGAGGCCCGCCAGCGCACCGGGCGGGACGGCCTCGGTGATGCGGCCGGCGACCGCTCGCGCCCGTTGCTCCGAGGCGGCATCGCCGGCGGCGGCAAAGCCGCAGACGACGCGATAGGCGAGCCCGGCCACGGCCTGTAGCGCTTGCCGCGCGAAAACACGGCTCGTCGCGGTCAGCAACGCGGCCGCGGCATCGCCGGCGGCCGCGCTGCGCGCCGCCTTGTCCGCCATGGCGGCGGCGACCTCGGTGCGGGAGATCGCATCGGCGAGTTCGAATTGCACGATCTGGTGGCGGACGTTCTTGGTCTCGTGCGCGTCCAGGATGATCGTGTTCAGCCCCCGCAACGCCGCCGCCGCGAGCGCGGCGCCGCAAGCCGGTTGACCCTGCTGGATCTCGTCGCACGCGCCAGCGAGCGCCTCGTAGAAGCCGCCCTTGCTGCGCACGGTCTCCTTCCAGCGATACAGACCGATGATGTTCTGCTGAATCTCGCTGGTGCCCTCATAGATCGAGGTGATCCGCACGTCGCGGCGGATCTTCTCGACCATATACTCGCGGCTGTAGCCGTAGCCGCCAAGGGCCTGGATGGCGGCATCGGCCGCCCGGTTGCCCGCCTCGGTGCACCAGAGCTTGGCCACCGAGCCTTCCACCTGCAACCCGCGTTCGCCGGCGTCGATGCGCCGGGCGATTGCGTCGACATACGCCCGCCCGGCGCAGAGATCGATCCAGTGCGGTGCGATCAGTTTCAGCAGGTAGCCCTGCTTCTCGACCAGCGGCGCTCCGAACTGGATCCTTTCGCGACCGTAGCGCAGGGCGCGGTCGAGCGCGCCCTGGCCGCCGCCGAGGCCGAACGCGCCGACCATGAGCCGCGTGTAGCCGAACACCTCGTTGGCTTGTTTCAGTCCCTCGCCCTCGACGCCGCTCACGAGATTGGCCGCCGGCACGACGACGTCCTCGAGGATCACCGACGCGGTGTTCGAGGCGCGGATCCCATGCTTCTCCTCTTTCTTGCCGGCCGAGAGGCCGGGCGTCCCCTTCTCCAGGATGAAGAACGACGGACCACCGGGCGTCTTCGCCAGGACGGTATAGAGATCGGCCACCCCGCCGTTGGTGATCCACTGCTTGGCGCCGTTGAGCCGGTAGGCGGTGACCGTGCCGTCGGGCGCGGTGATCGGTTCGGCGACCGTTTTCAAGGCCGCCACGTTGCTGCCGGCCTCCGGTTCGGTGACCGCGTAAGCAACCACCAGGCCCTGGGCGATGCGGGGCAGCCACGTTGCCTTCTGCGCTTCGGTGCCTCCGACCAGGATCGGATCGGTGCCCAGGCAAATGGCCAGAAACGCCGTCGCGACGCCCAGATCCACCGCCGCCATCTCCTCGCTCACGCGGCAGATGTCGCGCGCGCCGCCGCCCAGACCTCCGGCCGACTCCGGCAGAAAGATCAGATGCAGCCCGACGTCCGGCGAGAGCAGCTTCTGGATCAGGTCATGCGGGAAGAGATCCGCTGAGTCCAGTTCCAGGACCCGCGCGTCGGGCAACTCCCGCTGCACGACCTGCCTGAGCGTCTGCACGACCATCTCGGTCATCTCGGGAGCCAAGCCGGCGAGTCTAGTCATCGGTATCCTCCGTGCGTTCGGCGCAGCGACGGGAATCGCCGCTCATGGCAAAAAAATCAGGGTAGCAGGATGTGCCCGCGTCCGACCAGCACGCATTGGCCGCCGACGCGGATATCCACCGCACGACCTTTTTCGATGGCCGTCTCGACGTGCAACAGGCTCGGACGACCCATCTCCAGGCCCTGTTCGCCGAGGAACGTCAAGTGGTTGGCGGCGCGCGCCAGACGGTGCTTGATCAGGTAGGCCGCCAGCGAACCGAAGGCGGCGCCGCTGGCCGGATCCTCGGGTATGCCCAAATTCGGCGCAAACATGCGGCAATGGACGGTGGCTGCGGGATTCTCCGTCTCGAATGTGAATAGAAACAGGTCGCCGAAACCGAGGTCGCGCGCGATCGCTTCGGCTTCGCGGTGCCGCAGATCCGCCCGGCGCACCGCCGCCAGCGAGCCGACCGGGACGATATGAATAGGCAGCCCCGTCGAAATGACTTCGCACGGCAACCCCGTGATCGCCAATTCGCCTTCCTGGATGCCCAGAGCCCGCGCCACCTTGCCGCGATGGTAGTACTCGCCGAGAAACACAGGCGCGTCGTGCCGTAGGCTGTAGATCAGGTTCTGACCGTGGGCGCGCATGGTCACCTCATAGCAACCGGCCTCCAACTCCCAAAGAAACGACGTGCCCGCAGCGGCTGTTGCGCGCCAGCCGATGACATCGAGCGCGAACGTGGCGCCCAGCATGGAGTGTCCGGCGAACGGGATCTCGACCTGCGGCGTGAACACCCGCAGCCCCGCGCGGGTCTGACCGGTTTGCACGCTGGAGACGATGAACGCGGACTCGCCGGGTCCCATTTCCTGGGCGAGTTTGTGCATGAGCCACGGCGGCAGATCGCCGCCGCGGGGAAAGACCGTCAGGCGGCTGCCCCCGAACGGGTGGTCGGTGAAGACATCGATCAGCAGAAACTCGAGCTGGGCCACGTGTTCAGTCACCCCTGCACGACGGTTGGCGATGGCACTCGATCGCGGGATGGTAGCATAGAGGTTCGGCGAGACGGTGACAACAGGGGTTTCATGAGGATCAGCCGCCGCTGATCCGCCTGCGGCCAGCGGCCCCGCAGTCCCCGTCAGATGAGGATCACCGTCGCGGTGGCGTGGTCCCTCTCATGGCTCAGCGAAACCAGCGCCTGGCTGCCGCCCAGGGCGGCCAGGGCCGCCGCGGCGGTCCCGTGCAGTCGCATCAGGGGCTGCCCGGCCTCGCCGCGAACGACCTCGACGTCGCGATAGGATACCGCGGCGGCGTGCGGGCCGAGGGCTTTGATGAAGGCTTCCTTGGCCGCCCAGCGAGCCGCCAGGCCCGCCGACGCCGCGCGGCCGACCCGTTGCAGGACTCGCTGTTCTTGCGGCCGGAACACCCGGTCCAGGAATCGGGCACCGTGGCGCTCGACGAGCGCGGCGATGCGCTCGACACAGACGATATCGGTTCCGAGGCCGAGAACGCTCACGCGCGGTCCTCCGCGGATTGCCGCTCAACCAGCCGCGATTGACCGGCCGACGCGGTCGAGCGAACACCCAGAATCAATACGCTCCCTTGCGCTCGATCACCGCCGGCAGGGTCCGCAGCAGGATGCCGATCTCGTACGCCAAGCTACGGTTGCGCACGTACTCCTGATCCAGCTCCATCCATTCATCGAAATCGAGTTGGCTGCGGCCGGAGACCTGCCAGAGGCAGGTCAATCCGGGTTTGACCAGCAGGCGCAGCGCCTGGTGCGGACTGTAGTCAGCGACCTCCGTTGGAATCTGCGGGCGCGGTCCCACGACGGACATCTCCCCGCGCAGGATGTTCCATAGCTGCGGGAATTCGTCGAGACTGCTGCGGCGCAGGAACCGGCCGACGCGCGTGACCCGCGGGTCGTCTTTGATCTTGAACGCGGCACCGGTCGCCTCGTTGAGGTGCGCCAGTTCCTGCTTGCGCGATTCGGCGTCGACGGTCATCGAGCGGAATTTATAGCAACGGAACAGTCGGCCGCGCTTGCCGACCCGCATTTGCGCGAAGAGCACCGGCCCTGGACTCTCGAGCTTGATCATCGCGACGATCAGGGGCAGCAAGGGCAGCAGCAGCAGCAAGCCGAACGTCGCACCGGCCAGATCCACGCAGCGTTTGACCACCCGATAACCCAGGTGCTCCGGCCGATCGAAGCCTTGTTTGACCTCGGCAATGAACGCGTCGTAGCCTCCGCGCCCATCGTAGGCATTGCCCAAGCTCACGGCGTCCCTTCCTCGGGCGGGCGGCGGCGCCAGAGGTCCACGGCGATTTGTGGACCGCTGTACGCGCGCTGCAGGCTGCCCGTTGCAGCCAGCGCGCCGGGCAGCAACTGGTAGGGATCCTGGTCCCACGAGCGCACCCAGATCACCCAGATTTCTTCGTGCCCGGCCACCCGCCGGCGCACCAGATCCGCGGCGTCCGCGGCGGTCGTCACCAGCGGTTCGCCGTACAAGCCGATCACCTCGCCCGCGCCCCGCCAGTAGTGGCGTACCACCGGCGCGACCGAGGTCGCCAGCAGGAGCCGCGACGGACCGCCGGCCTCGGTGATCGCCGCGACCGCGCCGCGCACGTCCTCCTTCGCGTAGCGGTCGTCGAAGTAGTAGCCCGCCAACGAGAAGACCATGAGCAAGCCCAGGGCGCCGCCCAGCAGAAACCGGACCCGGCGCCCGGTCCGGCAGACGCCGGCGGCCGCAAGCGCCAAGAGCCACGGCAAGACCGTCGCCACGTAGCGCACGTTGAACGGCTTCACGTTGCGCATCGCCAGCAACACGACCGCCGCCAGCGGGACGACGATCCACAGCACCAGCGGCCAGCGGCGGCGGTCCAGGCGCAACAAACCGGGCACCAGACCGACGCTCGCAACCAGCGCTCCCAGTACCAGGATCGGCAGGTGCGCGCGGACCGCGTCGAGGCGCCCGGGGCCGTGCAAATCGGCCAGCGGCGGCCCCAGACTGAAACCATAGAAGAGCGAGTAGCCGGTGAACGGCAAGGCCCAGGCGCTGAACGTGGTCTCGCCGCGGAGATGTTCGCCGGTTGCGGCCCCGGGGAAAACGCGGCCGACCTCCCAGATGCCGGCGGCCAGCAGCAGCCACGGCAGCGCAAGTACGACACCGCCGCCGAGGGCCAGGCACCAGAGCAGCCAATCGCGACGCCGCCGCGTCCGCACCGATACGAGGACGGTCAGCGCGAACGCCGCCAACAGAAACAGGAAAGCGAAGTTGCTGGTCAGACCGCCGAAACACAGAAGCGCCAGAGCCAACGCCTTGCCGGTCGTCACCCCGCGCGCCAGCGCGTCCAGCAGAACCCAGCCGGCGGCGACCGTGAACAGAATCAGAAAACTATAGCCGCGGGCCTCCTGCGCGTACCAGACGGCGAACGGACTGAGCGCCAGGAAAAGCGCCGCCAGCCGGCCGGTCGGGCGGTCCCAGAGCCGCGCCGCGACCAGACCCAATAGCGGCACGGCCAGCACCCCGGCCAACGCGGCGGGCAAGCGCAACATGAACGGCGATTCGTGTAGCCGCAGCAGCGGCCAGACCGCGGCATGGTACAGCGGTCCCTGATACGCCGCGAGGATCTGTTCGCCGAAGCGCAGACCGCGACCGGGCGCGACGAGATCCCAGGTGAAGATCTCGTCGATCCACAGCGACATCGCGTCGAGCCGCCATAGCCGCAGCATCAGGGCCAGCAGCGTCACCAACAGCAGATAGGCCGCACCGCAGCCTTGTTGCGGCGCGACGCCGTCGCGCAACCAGCCGGGCGGCGGAACCAAGCGCGTGCTCGGGGGAACCGCGTCGCTGCTGTGCTCATTCATCGGCGCCACCGGCACGCGGGGCCACCACGTATTCCTGCAGATTGGCGACGATGCTGCCGACCGGCAGTCGTGATGTCATGCGCACGGGAATCCGGTTGCTGTCGGCCGTCAGGTAGATCATCAAATCGCCTTCGTGCTTGAAGATGCCGTCGCCGAGCATTACCGGCTGGACGACGAAACAATCGAATGTGCCGAACGGAGTCGCGACGGCCTGCTGGCGGTGCACGATCACCCGCAGATCATACGTCTTGCGGCTATCGTGCGCCGACAAGAATACATCACGCCCGACCTCGAGGTCCAGCGTGCGCACGTAGTAGAAGGCCGAGAGCACGTCGTGCACGCCGGCGGTGATGTCATACTCATGGCCGTTCTGGTAGCGGGCCTTGCGCGCGGCATGGTCGAAGTCGATCTCCTCGGTCCGCCGGAATGTGCCCTCCCGCAGACGCTTCATGAAGTAGCGGCTGAACAGGCTATCGGCGTCGGCGTAGCTGACAACCTTGTCGCGCACCCGGTAGAATCCCGAGAAGAAGCGGTTGCTGCTGGCGGTTGTTTCGATCCGATAGCAGAGATAGCCCTGGTGCTCGACCATCCCGACGACTTCGAGGGTGGCCTCGCCCGCGTTGACCGGGCCGTAATCCAGAGAAAAAACGAACTTCTCACCCACGCCGAACGGACGGTTGGGGTTCGGTGCCTCGAGTGCCAATGCCGGCACCGTGCCGAGCGCCAACAGCGCAAAAACCTTTAAGCTATTTAGTATCATTTTCTTAACGGCTATGCCGTAGAATCGCTGACGGACCATATTGGCTCCTTCGCCAGGGCGCCGCCGCCGGTTGAGGTTGTTCCTGACAAGCCAACAGGAATCCGTCCGGCGGGGTTCCCGTCAGGCTCCGCGTGCGCCATGTCCGATTCATCCGGAGGGTTTGCTCCCCAACTTCGCGACGGCGGCCAGAACCTGCTTCACGCCGAGTTCGGGTAGGCAGACGAACTCCGGACAGACCTGCAGGTGACAAGGATGGCAAACCGGCCGGGTAGCCAGCACTCGAAAGGGACCCAGCGTTTCGTAGGGAAACCACAGCCGCGGATCGGTGGGTCCGAATAGCGCGACCGTCGGCACCCGCATGGCCACGGCAGCGTGCATCAAGCCGCCGTCGACCGTGATCACCACGGCAGCAGCCGCCGCCACCGCGAGCGCCGCTCGCAGCGGCAATGGCGGCAGAACGCCACCCCGGCCGCGCGCGATGACGGTCGCCAAGTCCGCCGGCGCCGCGTCACCGTGCGGCGGCGACAGGACGACCACCCGCCAGCCGATCGCCTGCAAGGCCGCCGCCAATGCTCGCCAGCGCTCTGGCGGCCAGCGCTTGGTCGGCCAGGTCGCGCCCGGCGCTAGCAGGACGTAGCCGTCCGGCACAGCGCCCAGACGAGTCAGGTCCGAATACAGGGTCGACTCCAGCGCAGGGCGGGCGATGGCCGGCGCCAGCTCGCCCGGCCGGTAGGTCGCGGCGAACCAGTCCAGGAACGGAGTGCCGTCGGCGCGCGCGAGCGGCGCGAGGCGGCTCAAATGCTCCCCGAGACCGCCGCCGGCGCGATGGTATAGGTCCGCGCGATCCTGCGGGTGGGGCGGCTCGGCCAGATGCGTGTAAAGGCGGCGACGATAGCCGCGAGGAGCGCCGCCGATGCGGGCGGGGATGCCCGCCAAGCGTAGCAACCAGGCGCTGCGCGGATTGAAGAGCAAGTCGACCGCCAGGTCGTAGCGGGCGCGACGCAGGTCGGCGAGCGTTGCCCACGTGCCGCCGGTGACGAGTTCCCGGTCGCCGGCGATCTGCCGGCCGCGAGCCGCAGCATCAGCGCCCCGGCGTCTGATCGCCAGCGCGTGCAACCGGTCCAGATCAGGCTGCCCCAACAGAAGCGGCATGTGGTCTGCCTCGCCGAGGAAACCCAGGTGCACCTCGGGATCGCCGCGGCGCAAGACCGCCAGGACCACGGTGGACATGGCGACGTCACCCAGGTAACGCAGGCGCGTGACGAGAATCCGTCGCAGCGGCCGGCCGTCTAGTTGCCAGGTCACGCGCGCACCTCGGCGAGGATCAGGCGGACGGCGGCGGCAAGATCCGCGGCGACCGCAACACCGCGGCGATCGCCGAGACGCCGCGCCTGCTCGTGTCCGTAGCCGGTGAGTACGAGAACTGGCCGCAACCCGGCGCCCAGCGCGAAATCCACGTCGGAGATCTTGTCGCCGATCATCCAGGCCCGAGCCGGATCCCAACGGAAATGCGCGGCGGCTTCGGCGAGCAGACCCGGCGCCGGCTTGCGGCAGAGGCAGCCGGCCCCCGGCGCATGCGGGCAGTAGTAATAGGCGTCGAGAGGACAACCGGCGCCTTGCAGCAGATCGGCGAAGCGAGCCATGACCGCCTCGAAGTCTGCCGCCGTGAACCGACCTCGCCCGAGGCCGGATTGGTTCGAGACGCAGATCAACAGAAACCCAGCTGCCCGCGCGTCGCGCAGCGCCGCCGGCACGCCGTGCTCCAGTTCGACCGCCGCTGGATCGCTGAGGTAGTCCTTTTCGACGAGCAGGACGCCATCGCGATCCAGGAACAAGACGGGCCGGCTCGGCGGCGGCGCGGCAGCCGCCTCATGCGCTGGCGCGGGCGCAGGCGACCAGCGGCTCATGAGCGCGGCGGCTGGCCGGAGCCGGCGAGCAGCTTCTTGAGCTCGCCGAGCACCTCCAGTCCGGTCAGGGTCTCGAGACAGAAAACCGCCCGGTTGCAGGTCTTGCGAAAACACGGCTGGCAACTGAATCCGCTCGCGGTGATCGCCCGAGCCTGCCGGCCCAAGGGCGCTGTCCAATCGGCGCTGCTGGAACCGAAGAGCCCGAGGGTCGGCAAGCCGAGTGCCGCCGCCAGGTGCATCGCGCCGCTGTCGTTGCCCACAAACGCGGCGGCGGAACGCATCAACGCGGCGAGGTCGATCAAGGTCGTACAACCGACCAGGTCGACCACGCCGGCCGGCCCGCGAGTCTCTCGACGCCACGGCAGGTCGTTGGCTTGCCGCCGCAGCGCATCGACGCAGGTCGTCGCGCTCGCGTCGCCGACCACGGCGACCCGGACGTTTTCGGTCTGGATCGCAAGGCGCAGGAAATCCGCCATCCGCGCTACCGGCCAGGATTTCGCGGGCCCGAAGGTGGCTCCCGGCGCCAGGATCCAAAGCGGCGGCCCCGCGCCCAGCGCCGCCGGGGTCAAGTTAGCAAGTCCTGGCAAACGCGGCGTCCCGTCGGTGCCGGCAGGCGCCGGGCAACCCAACACCTCCAGCAGCGCCGATCCCAACCGGCGCATCTCTTCGCTGTAGTGCAGGCTACCCCTCGGTTGTACCGGCGCGAGCGGCAGCGTCAAAAGCAGACGGCGCGCATCGCGCCTTTCCCCCACGCGGCACGGGATCCGCGCCAGCCAGGCAACCGCGGCCATACGCAACGACGGCGGGCAGATCACCACCGCATCGGCGTCGACCCGGCGCCAGGCCGCGGCCAACCGTCCGCTGCCGCGCAGGCCGGCGTGGCTGCCGGTACGTTCGTAGGAGATCAACCCGGCCAAGCGCGGATCGCGCGACAGGAGCGGAGCCCAGCGGCGGCGGACGCTGGCGATGAGGGTCAGCTGGCGGCCCTCTCGATCACGCGCGCGGTGCAGCAAGTCGAGCATCGGCAGGGCCATGATCAAATCGCCCAGCCAGTTCGGCAGGACCACCAGCACGCGGTCACGTTGCCGGCCGGAGCGGCTCATGCGCCCGTAAGCGGCAGCGGCGCCAACGCCGGCCCCGGCAGGCCGGCCTCGCGACCGTGATCGTTGGCAGACGCCCGAACGCAATCCACCGCGGCGAGCACCGCGCTCATCTCGATCCTCTCGCCGTGCTTCGTCCTGAGCACGGCGCAGCGCCGTCGTGTGGCGGGCAGCCAACGGGAATCGATCTGGCCGCTGAACAGGCCGATCGTCGGCACGCCCTCGGCGACGGCGGCGTGGAAAAGGTCGGTGTTGCCGGCCAGGAAGAGGTCGCACTGACAGAGCAGAAGCAGTGTATCCAGGATTGTATCGCGATTGAACGCCGGAGGCGTCGGGGTGTTCAAGCCCGCTTCGAATTGCTTCAGTCGGTCCTGTCCCGACGGGCTGCTCAACGGGAGAATCCGACACGACAGTTTGGCCTTGAGCTGCTGCGCCACGTAATGCAGGTTCTCGGGCGCAAGCGCCCGGCCGGCCTTGTCCGGTCCCGGATCGATCCCGACCAGGAGCTCATCGGGGCGCGGTTTATTGAAGTGAACCAGTTGAGCCACCTGCCGGCGTTTGTCCGCCGGCAGCGGCCATGCCGTGCGCAAGCTGCCGGCCGGTAGGCCGAGGTACGGCGCCAACTCGCGCAGGCGGTCGCCGCCGTACTGTCCCGACTCCGGGTCCGCGCGCAATTCCAGATTCACGGCCGGCCACGCGGCGGGATGCGAGGGGCCGCAGCGCACGACCGCGCCGCTGGCCAGGCCCAGCGACTCCAACGCCGGCGCCGGCCGCTGCGAGAGCACGAAGCTCGCGTCGTAACGCGCGGCGGCGAGCGTGCGTTGCAGGTTACCGAGCGCCGGCTTCCAGCCGGCCAACTGCTTCTCGCGGTAGACCATCACCTGCCGGGCCAGACCGCTGGGAATCACCAGAGACGCAAACGGCTCGGGCACGAGGAAGTCCAGGCTGGCGCCGGGCCAGGTGCGGCGGATCGCCGCCAGCAGCGGCATGTGAAACACCAGATCGCTCAGATCGGCGTTGGCTAACGCCAGCACGCGCGAGTTGTCGGAGAAATGTCCGGGCACCCGAAACGCGGGCGTCGGGCGGCGTCCCCGCAGAACCGATTTCAGTTTCTCGAGCACGGTCCCTCCTTGGCGCACCCCGCAGCGGCGGGCCAATCAGAACGCTTCCGGAAAGATAGCCTGCCAGGCCTCATCCACATGCGCGACGGGCACGAATTCCATAGCGTCGCGGACCTCTTCGGGAACCGACTCCAGGTCGGTGGTATTGGTCTGCGGCATGATCACCCGCCGCACGCCGACCCGGTGCGCCGCCAAGACCTTTTCGAGCAGGCCGCCGATCGCCAGGACCTGGCCGGTCAAGGTGATCTCGCCGGTCATCGCGGTCCGCCGGTCGACCGGCTGCCGCAAGAGCAGTGACAAGAGCACCGTCGCCATGGCGACGCCGGCGGAGGGGCCGTCCTTGGGGATGGCGCCCGCCGGGACGTGGATGTGCACATCGTGCTCGAAAAAGGCCGCGTACTCGGGGCGCCCGCCGTAGCGGCTGCGCAGATAACTGTAGGCGGCGTTGGCGGACTCCTGCATCACGCTGCCCAGTTGACCGGTCAGTTTGAGCGCGCCGTTGCCGCCGGGCAAGCTGAGTCCTTCGATATAGAGGATCTTGCCGCCGACCGGCGTCCAGGCCAGGCCGGTGACCACGCCGACCGTGGCGCGGCGGCGCAACCGATCGCCGGTATAGGTCGGCGGTCCGAGGTAGGCCGCCAGGTTCTTGGCGCCGATCGTGTGCGGCTTGCGGCCGCCGCGCGCGACCTTGCGCGCCGCCTTGCGGCACACGCTGCCGATCTTGCGCTCGAGTTCGCGGACCCCGGCCTCGCGGGTATACTTCTCGATGATGCTGAGGATCCCCGCCGAAGAGAAGTTGATCTTCTTGCGGGAAAGACCGTTCTCGGCAACCTGTCGCGGCACGAGGTAGCGCCTGGCGATCTGGAGCTTCTCGAGATTGGTGTAACCCGGCAGATGGATGGTCTCCATCCGGTCCAGCAACGGCCTCGGAATGGTGTCCAGCATGTTCGCCGTCGTGATAAACAGGACCTTCGAGAGATCGAATGGCAGCGCGAGATAGTGGTCGGTGAAGTCATGATTCTGCTCGGGATCGAGCACCTCGAGCAGCGCGCTTGCCGGATCGCCCCGGAAGTCCTGGCCCAGCTTGTCGATCTCGTCGAGCATGATCAGCGGATTGTTGGTGCCGCAGTCCTTGATGCCGGCGATGATGCGACCCGGCATGGCGCCGACATACGTGCGGCGGTGGCCGCGGATCTCCGCCTCGTCGCGCATGCCGCCGAGCGAGAAGCGAAAGAACTTGCGGCCGATAGCCTCGGCGATGCTGCGGCCTAGCGACGTCTTGCCGACGCCGGGCGGACCCTGGAGGCACAGGATCGGGCCGCGATGGTCGCCTTTCAGTTTGCGCACGGCGAGGAATTCCAGGATACGTTCCTTGACGTCGGCGAGTCCGTAGTGGTCGCGCTCGAGTATCTGTTCGGCGCGGACGAGGTCCAGTTTGTCTTCGCTGGCGTTGGTCCAAGGCAGGTCGAGGATCCAGTCGAGATAGGTCTTGCTGACCGTATACTCGCTAGCGCCGGGGGACATACGCGACAAGCGGTCCAGTTCGCGCTCAGCCGCCGCTTGCACCCGCTCCGGCAACTTGGCGCCGGCCAAGCGTTCCCGCAGTTCGTCGAGTTCGACGGAACCCTCGTCTTCGTCCCCCAACTCGCGCCGAATGGCCTTGAGCTGCTGGCGCAGGTAGTACTCGCGCTGGTCCTTGTCGATGGACTTGCGGACCTTCGACTGCAACTGCTGGCCGAGTTCGAGCACATCCAGCTCGCGCATCACCAGCTTGGTCAGAAGCTGCAGGCGCCGGCGCGGCGAGGTCTCCTCGAGCACTTGCTGCTTCTCCGCCACGTCGATGTCCAGGTTGGTGGCGATCAGATCGGCCAGACGGCCGGGGTCGTCGATGTTCATCACGACGACCTTCAGCTCGTCGCTGAGGTTCTCGCTCGCGTCGATGATCTTCAGAAAGTTGTTCGCGACACCGCGCATGTATGCCAGGGTTTGCGAGTCGTCCGCGGACTCCTCCATGAGCGGCGAGACGGCGGCTCGCAGGTAGGGTTCTTCCTGCAGGATCGCCTCGATGCGGCAGCGCGCGACGCCCTGGCCGAGCAGCCGCATGCTGCCATCGGGGAAGCGCAGCATCTTCTGGATGCGCACGGCCGTGCCGATGCGGTAGATCTGTTCCGCTTCGCTGGTCGGCGGCAATTCGTCTGTTGCTTCCAGATCGGCGGCGCCCGGCCGCTGGGCAAAGGCGCCGAGGATCTTGTCGCCGGCCAGGCATTCGTCCGCCAACTTGATCAGGTTCTCATCGCTGAGCACCAACGGCACCATCATGTACGGGAAGACAACCGCCTCGCTGATCGGCAGGATCGGCATCGTCGCCGGCAGGACCACACCCTGCGCAGCCAGATTCTTCGGATTGCCGATCGCGCTGTCGAACATCGCTGTCTCCTGTGCCGCTAGGCGCGGTCCACGGCGATCTGGCGGCGGCGCGCCTCCTGCGGCCCGCCCCGCCGGAAGGTCACGTACAGGAAACCGCCCCGGTAGCGGGCGGTGCCCGAGCCTGGATCCACCTCGGGCGGCAACGGCACCCGGCGGACGAACGGCCCGACGTTGATCTCCATCGTGTGGAAATGCTTGCGACCCGGCTCGGCGGATTCCTCCCGGACTCCCTCCACCACCAGGTTCATCCCGTCGTAGTGGACCTCGATCTGAGCCGGTTCCATGCCAGCGAGGTCCATCTGGACCACGAAACTGTCCTCGGTTTCGTAGACGTCGGTGGCGGGACGCCAGCAGAGCTCCCCCTCGCCGGGCGCGCCGCCGGTCCGCTGGCCATAGGCGGTCACCAGGATCTCGAAGATCTCTTCCTGGTCACCCCTGCGGCTCCATCGCGTCATGCTCGGCTCTCCAACGATCCGATTCTCGACGTTTAGCCTCGTGGCCCTAAACCTGGCGGCAACACTAGCCGCCGGCGCGGCAAGCGTCAACCAACGCCGCCAGTTGTCAGCAAACGCCAGGCCAGCCGGCGCCGCAAGTCGCGCCCGACCTGCGTTGACGGTAAAATAATGACAGAATCGGCCGGTTCGCCTCCACCGGACCCTCGCGCCGGGGTGTCCACCCACGGCCGGCGTCAGAAACGACGCAGCACTCCGACGACGACCCCCTGGATCTGGACCCGCTCTTCGGGATACTCCAGGGGCGCCATGGCAGGATTGGCTGGAAGCAAACGGATCAACGCTCCCTGCCGTTGGTACTGCTTGACCGTGGCGCTGTCACCGTCGATCAGCGCGATGACGGTCTCGCCGTTGCGGGCGGTTTCCCGTTCCTCGACGACGACCAGATCGCCATCGCGGATCTGCTCCTCGATCATGGAATTTCCCCGTACGCGCAGGGCATAGGTGCGCCGCCGGCCCAACCATTGTTCCGGCAGGACCACCTCCTCGGTTGACGGCAGCGCCTCGATGGGCGCCCCCGCCGCCACGGTCCCGAGCAAGGGAATCATCGCGGCGCCCACCCCCGCAACGGCGCCGCCGGTCACCGTGAGGTCCCGGCTGGCGTTGCGGCGCTGGCGTTGCAGGTACCCCTTGGCGACCAGTTGGCCGACGTGTTTGTGCACCGTCGCGACCGAGGTCAAGCCAAACCGACGGCCGATCTCCTGCAACGTCGGGGCGTAGCCGACGTCACGGCAGTACTCGCGAATATATTCGAGGATTTGCGCCTGGCGGCGGGTCAGCGGCATGGCGGCCTCCTTGCGGCTTATGCGCTCGCAGCCGTGTACATTCGCTGGCTTTTCGCCAATCTAGGCGAAAAATCGGCGAATGTCTAGGACGACCTGCCGGCCAGCTGAGCAATTCATTCTGGTCGCCCGTCAAGGTCGGCGACGGCCGCCCGCTCGCAACGCTTCGACCTCGGCCAGCGTCGGCAGCCCCCGCCTGCCGCCCCAATCGCGGCACTTGAGCGCTGCGACCGCCGCGGCGAATTCAAGGCTCGCGCGCCACGAATCTCCCCGCGCGCGCGCGAACGCATAGCCAGCGTGGTAGGCGTCGCCGGCGCCGGTGGTATCGATCACCGGCACATCGAAAGCCGGGATGTGGAACATCCCGCCGTCGTCCGGCGATAGCGAGAGGGCCAGGACGCCGGCTTCCCCGCAGGTCATGGCCACCCGGGGTGGCCCGCACCGGCGCAGAGCCTCCAAGGCGGCGCGCGGATCGGAACAGCCCGTGAACGCCGGCGCGAAGCCGCGCGAGGCGATCACGTCGGTGCACAGCGGCACGAGCGTGTCCGTGCCGTCGCGCACCGAACCGGCGTCCAGGACGACCGGCAGATCGCGCGTACGCGCAGCTGCGGCCAAGCGGGCGGCGGCGTGCGGTTCGTGGCCGTCGCTGTAGAACAGATCGCAGTCATCCAACCAGGCGGGATCGACGCTCCCAGCGGCCAGGGCCGGCAGGGTGCCGCGCGACCAGAAGATGGTGCGCGTCGCCGCCGCTGGATCGACCAGGATCACGGCTTGCGGTGAGCGGTGCCCGGCCGCCGTCACGGCCAGGCTGCAGTCGACGCCGGCAGCAAGTAACTCGCGGCGCTGGACGGCGGCGCCGACATCGTCGCCGAATACGGTCACCAAGCGAACCCGCGCGCCGAGTCTGGCCAGACAGACGGCCGCCGTCGCCGCCGGTCCGCCGCCGCCGTGCAGGATCTCCGCTACCGCGCATTTGCTGTCCGCGCTCGGCAGTCCGCGCACCGGCACGGTGACGTCGAAGGCATTGTAGCCCAAGACCAGAATTCGCATGCCGGCCTCCTTGCCGGAACCGACGGTAGCGTGCTAGCGTCGGCGGCAGGATTCCGTGAACCGACCGCCGAAACCCAACGACCCCACTGACGCTGGAGAGGATGCTGCATGACCAGTTGCATATTCTGTAAGATCGCCGCCGGCGAGATCCCGAGCGACCAGGTGTACGCCGATCAGGATTTCGTGGCTTTCCGGGATCTGCAGCCGCAGGCTCCGGTGCACGTCTTGGTCATACCCCGCCGACACGTCGGCGCGCTCACCGAGGTGACCCCCGGCGACGCCGACCTCTTGGGCAGATTGCAGGTGACCGCCGCCGCTGTGGCCGCCCAGCTCGGTCTGGCCGCGACCGGCTACCGTTTTGTGGTCAATTGCGGCCGCGATGGCTGCCAGATCGTGCCGCACCTTCATCTGCATCTGTTGGGCGGCCGCCCGCTCGGCTGGCCGCCCGGCTGATGTGGCGGAAATCGGCCCGCCCGGTCCATTCATGCGGAACCGCGGTTAACCCGGATTATTCATGAAGGACCGTGACGAGGAAGAGGGAAATGCTTACCGGAGAGCGGGATCGCAAGGATCGACGAGGGAGGCGTACCCAAGGCGGTACGTTGACCGAGTCGATCCGAGAACGCGCTCTCCGGTAAGCATTTAACCTTCCGCAGTAGGTTCTTCATGAATAATCCGGGTTAAATGGTTGAACACGGCCAGATCCAGCTTTTTTTCAACGCTTGCTAGAGGTCGTAGACGCCTCGGCCGACTCGCTTGACGCGCTTGCTCGTCGAGAGCGTCCGGCGCAGGACGTTTTCGAAGTTCGCGCTGCGGGTTTTAAAAAGCCTGCCGCCGACGATGGTCTGCAACAGGACCTTGAACGGCAGCGGTTCGCCATGCCGCTTCAAGACCGACACCACGACATCCTCTAGCGTGATGCGACCGCCAGCAGCCCGGCCGCTCGCGGTGACGCTCGGCTTGCCTTTGCGGGCAGTGCCGGCAGGGCGCTTGGCGGCTCGTTTCGGCGCCGGTTTGGCTAGTTTGCGTTTGGCCGCCTTTTTCTTCTTGGCCGGCTTGGCTGACTTCGCAGACTTGGCGGATGTAGCAGACTTGGCGGATGTAGCAGACTTGGCGGACTTCGCGGGAACCTGCTTGCGTTTCTTGCCGCGACCACGAGCGCCGGCGGCTTTGCCAAGCAAGCGGAGCAGCGCATTTTCGATCGTTCCCAGTTCCTTCTGCAGGACGGCGCGGCGCTCCTGCAACTCCTCGATCTCCACCTTCGCCGCCAGCAGGTTCTGCAGGTCGGCGCGGCTCAGTTGAGCAAGCAGACGGCTCACATCAGCAGGCATACACAAGCTCCCGGGTTCAGGTAATATTACAACAAATTCAACCCTGGTCGACTTGGAAGGACCGCTACTAAAAATTAAAATGCTCGACGGTAAGCGTTAACCCGGATTATTCATGACGGCCCTTCGTGAAACATCCGCGCTAACGTAGCAGGAGAACAACGGAACGTCAAATCAAACCGATTATTACCGAACGGCCGACGTTGGTCTTCAGGAAGCATCGATTCATTGACGCCCGGCTGTGGGGGCGATCCACCATTCCGCGAGATTGTTGAGCGGCGATAGCATGTGCGGCCGCACGTCACGCAGGCGGCGGTGGTAGGCTACGATTTGGCGCGGATAATAAAGCAGGGCGGCTGGTTGATCCGCGGCCAGTTCCTCTTGCAAGGCATACCACAGCGGCAGGCTGCGATCGCGCGCGGGTTCCCTCAGCGCGGCGGCGAGCAGCGAGTCGACGCGCGCATTGGCATAGCCGCCGAAATTGAATCGATCGCTGGCGCCGGACATCACGAGCGAGGATGGATCCGCGTACAAGTTGGCCTGGAACTCCCCCAAGTAGGCGTCGAACCGTCCCGCGCGCAGAAAATCCAAAGCGGTCGCCAGTTCCATGGCGCGCAAATCCGCTTGGACGCCGATGGCCGCCAGATTTTCCCTCACCAACGACGCGCTGTTGTCCCTGAGCGCGTCGCCGCCCCGGTAGATCACATCCAGCCGCAACCGCTCGCCGTCGCGCTGGCGAACCGTGACGCCGTCGGTAAGTTCCCAGCCGGCACCCGCCAACAAGACTTGCGCTGAATCCGGTCGATAGGGATCCGCGACGAGACCCCGGTGGTGATTCCAGAGCGCCGGCGGCAAGTACGAGGTCGCCGGCGCCGCGAAGCCGCCCAGCAGATCGCGGACCATTCGTTCGCGGTCCAGAGCCAGCGAGAGCGCACGGCGCACGAGCGGATCGCGCAGAACAGGGCGTCTCACGTTCCAGAGCAGAAACCCGAAGACTCGGCCCTCGACCTCGACAAGTCGCTGGTCGGAGCGGTCGGCAAGTCGCCGCGCGGCATTCGCCGGCACGTCGTAGACCAGGTCGACCTCGCCTGTCTCCAGGGCGAGGATCCGCGCCGTCTCGTCGGGCAGGATGCGCAGCACGACGCGGTCGAGCCACGGCGCGGGTCCCGGGTAGCGCGGATTGGGTACGAGCACGAGCTGGCGGCCGGCCTGCCAAGCTGCTAACCGGAAGGGGCCTGATGCCAGCGGCGTGCGGTTGATCGGCCACCGGGCGACGGACGCCGGATCGAGATCGCGCAGGCGATGAGCCGGCAGGATCGAATGGGCCGTGGTCTGGACCGGCTGGGCCTGGGGCGACGCGAATTCGTAACGTACGGTATGCGCATCCGGCGTCGCGACCGCGCGCACGGCGCGCAACAAATCGGCGCGCGGACTGCCGACGCGCGGATCCCGCAGCAGGTCGCAGGAAAGCCGCACGTCCTCGCTCGTCAACGGCTGACCGTCCTCCCAGAACCATCGCTGCAGGTGGTAGGTGATCGCCATGCTGTCCGGAGCGATTGTCCAACCGCTGGCGATGACGGGAAACCATTGCAGGTCTTCTCCCATTTCCGCCAGGCTGGCCTGCACCAACGCCAGGACCATGCCGGCCACCGCCGATGTGCGCACCAACGAGTTGAGCACGTCGGGCTCGTCCGCTAGTGCAATCACCGCGGTGCCGCCGCGCACCGGTCCCGCATGCTCGGCGTCAACTAGCGGCCGCGGCGGTGGCCGCAGGCAAAGCAACGCGAGGGCGCTGGCCAGCGCGACACCGCCCAGGGCCATAAGCAATCGGCGCGACATATTCCTCCCGAACAGTCTCCCAACGGACGTTTCGCCTTCGCTATGTTAGCCGCGGCGACAACCGCCCGTCAACCGGCGGTCCGCCGCTGTCGAGTCGCAACAGTCGCGCACAACCGCGACGGACACACTTGCGGACCAGTTCGCCGCCCCGGCGGGTCGGCCACGCGGCGACATTCCAAAAAATAAAGCCCCGAGCGGTTAGCTCGGGGCTAGTGTTGACGGCGACTTGCGGCCGCCGGTCATTTGACCAGGGTCAACTTGTATGTCTGCTTCTGACCGGCTTGGCGCGCCTTGACGAAGTACACGCCGCTCGCTTGTCCGCGACCGTTGTCGTCCCGACCATCCCATGTCAATTCGTGCCAGCCGGGATCGGCCAAGCCGTCGTGCAGCGCGCGCACGCGGCGCCCGCGCAGATCGTACACCGAGACGTCCAGCCGGCGGTCAGGGCCCGGCGTCACGAAGAAACGCAGCGTCGTGACGGGGTTGAAGGGGTTCGGGTACGGCGGCAGCAGGGTGAACGCCGCCGGCACCTCCGTCTCCTGATCCTCCACGGCGGTCACGCTGAAGACCTGCGCCACGCCGGTGCGCTGGTAGTTGCCGTGGAAGGTCGGCCAGGTCACGGTGTGGACATCGTAGGGGAACGGCATATCCCACACGTGCAGCAGGTTGTCCCAGCTCCCATAGACGATGTTCACGCGGCCGTCTCCATTCAGGTCGCAGATCACCGGCGTCGCCCGACAGTGGCCGTTCAAGTCGATCGGGAAACCGTTGACGATGGTGCCGTCCGCGTTGAACGCGTAGACGCGATCGGGCGTCTCCATGTTGCTGTTGCCGATCGGCTGGACAATATCGGCGATCCCGTCGCCGTTGATGTCGCCGACCACGGGGCTGCCTTCGGTATTGGCCGGCAAGCGGACCGGCCACCCGGGCATGATGGTGCCGGAGGTGTCGTCGCTGAGTCCCGTGTCGACCAGGAAGATATCCATGTAGGTGCTGGGCCCGTTGACCGGCCAGACGATCTCCAGATCGGGGTCGTCGTCGAAATTGCCGACGGCCGGGCTCGGCCCCGGATCGAAGATCGCCGGACCGGGGAACTCGATCGGAAATCCCGGATAAGGATCGCCGTTCGCGCGCACGACATATAGCTTGTTGGCGACGGTCGAGAAGATGATTTCTTTCTGACCGTTGCCGTCGAGGTCGGCGATCGCCGGGCTGCAAATGATGGCCTCGGTTCCGGTCTCGATCGGGAAGCCCGGCGCCTGCGTGCCATCGTACTTATAGGCGAGCAAAACATTCCCGCTGCTGTAGCGCGTGCCGAAGATGATTTCGCAGGCGCCGTCGCCGTCCAGGTCGTACAAGGCCGGCGAAGAATAGCCCCAGCTTTCGGTACGCCGCACGAAGACGCCGTCGGTCGCCGGATCGTTGTCGCCGTCGCGCAGCTCGGTGCCGTTCCAGCGCCAAACAAACGTGCGCCCCGCGGTATCGTTGACGACGACCTCTTTACGGCCGTCGCCGGTGACGTCGCCGACGGCCGGCGTCGCCCAGTTGTAGGACGCCTGCATTGTCCGCGGCCAGCCCGGCAACGCCGTGCCGTCGGCCTTGTAAATGTGTATCTTGCGCGACACCAGGCGTTCGCTGGCGATGATCTGCAGGCCCGGACCATTGATGAGATTGGCAAGCGCAACACCGGACGGTTCGAACTGGCCGTTGACATTGGTGAAGGGTCCGGTGGTCTGCGCGTTGTTGTCGCCGTCGATCAACTCGGTGCCGTCGTCGCGCCAGACGTAGACTTCGTTGGACGCCAGCACGATCTCCAGGCGTCCGTCGCCGGTAACGTCGCCCACGGCGGCGTGTCCGCTGGTCGGCGTCGCGAACGGCAGCGGGAAATTCGGCAGCTCGGCGAGCGAGGTGCTCTGATAGACCATCGGCGACAACGGTCCTTCAATGAGGAACGTATCGACGGCGCTGACCTTGTACCAGTACGGCGCCAACTGCGCCAAACCGCGGTCTTCGAAATAAGAGGTGCCGAGCACCAGGTCGCTGTTGGCGCGCGCGAAGGGACCCGCGGCGGATTCCGCTCGGTAGACGTGATAGCCCAGGGTGCGACCGGCGCCGACGGGTTCCCAGCGCAACGCGATCGTGTCCGAGGCGATCGTCGCGTCCGCTTGCGGTTCGTCGGGAGCCGGCGGCGGGTTGAACTCCAGAGGTTGGCTGAAGCCGCGGCCGAAGTTGTCGACAAACTGCAGGTGCGCCGGCGCCGCCATCGCGATGTCGCCGAGCGTCAACGACAAGGCGCCGCCGGTCGTGGCGCTCTCGTCCAACAACTCTATCCCGGCGAAGTACGCCCACTCATCGTGCACCGTCACGCCCGGCGCATCGGCGACGAGTTGGACGATCAACTGATCCAACCGGCCCGCGCCGTAGTTCTTCACGTAGGGATGCAGCACCAGCCGCTCGCCGCTCTGCGGAATGCCGTCGCCGTTGCCGTAGACGCTGTCGTCGATGACCAGGCGAACGACTTCCGCCTCCGGCGCCAAGATCTCGATCTCGCCCGGACTGACCCATTGACCGCCACCGGCGCTTGCGACCACGATGCGGAAGCGTACGCTGGTGCCGTCTCGGATCGTTGCCGGCGTGGTGAAGGCGAGGGAGTTCGTCGTGGTCACCGTGCCGCCGGGCGGCACATCGGGCACGCTGATCGAAGCGGTCATGATCGTGATGTTCGGATCGTCGCTGACAAGGTTGGCGGTCAAGCCCGTCGCCCCCGCTCCCCCGACATCCTGCAGCACCAGATGCAGCAGCAGAACCTCGCCCGCTTCGGGCTGACCGTTCTGATTGCCCGTGCCTTCGGTGACGAGAAACTCGTCCACCTTCACATAGGCCGGGCTGCCCACAACGGGAATCGTGAGCTCGGTTCGGGCGAGGTTGGCGCCCGACACCGTCAAGGTCAACGTACCTGCAGTCTGGGGCACGATCGTCAACGAGGCCTGGCCGCTTTCGTCGGTGATCCCCCAGGCGTACGTTTCGCCGTCCTTGACCAGACAAACGTCTGCGCCGGAGACCGGCGCGCCGCCGGCCTGCACGGCGATCTGCACCGTCTGTTCGCCCGCAGCGAGCTGGGTCGGCGCGGTGATCTGCGGCACCTGCGGTGACCCCATCCAGATGCTGATCGCGGGGTCGCCGAGCAGAACGAGATTGAGTTGGGTCCAGCGATCGACAACATTGAAGTCCGTATTACCGATGTTCCGCAGGCGCGCGGCATTCAAGGCCGAACCGGGCCGCAACATGCCTTCGGTCGCCATCATCTCATAGAAATAGCTCTGGTAGTTGAAGGCATTGCTCGGGTACGCGGCACGCGCGGCGCCGATCGAGATGATCGACCCACCGAGCGTGCTCTCGACGAACCGCTCCAGCAAACACGAGACATCGAAGGCCGCCGACGCACAGTTCAATGCGAACAAGAGAAAGAAATTCGGCGCGTTATGCAGAAGGTTGACATCGGCGACCGTGAAATTCGCATTGGCGAGCGACATGTTGAAAAAATGCCCGTGCCCGAACTGATTGACGTGCCCGTAATTAGCAGTGTTGACTGCCTGGATGAACGCCGAGCGAGTCAGCACCGCGTCGCTCGGATATAACACGTTCGTCTCATACATCCGCCAGTACGTCATACTCGTAAATGGTTCCAAGATCCCGGTGACCAAGGTGTGGGCATATTGAGCTCCGTCCAGAATGATCGGCGTGCCCGGTTGCCACGACGCGGGAAAGAGGACCTCGGCGGCGAACAGGGCTCGGTTCGGCCACTGTGCGCTGGCCGGTGTCGCGTCGTAGGTGATCACTTTGTCGACGAAATTCGACGCGCCCCCGACATCGCGGACCGGTGCGCGACCGATGGCCAATTCCGGGGCCAGGTCGGCGGCGTCGCCGGGATCGCTGCCATTGGCGTAGGGTTCGGCGAGCCAGCCGTTGCCATTGGCATTCCAGTTGCCGTCGAGGCACGCGAAATAGACGTCGGTGGGGATATCGGTATACCCGCCTGTAGGATAGAACGTGCTGCGCACAAAACGGGTCGGGAGGATCTCCGTATCGCCGCCCAACAATACGAACTCCACACCCCATTTGGCGTAAGCCTGTTGCAGGAAGGTGCGCAGCGTCGCCTGGAAATCGATTCCCTGGCGGATATTCGCGGCGATCCACTCGCGGGTGACGACCTTCGCCGGCAGTCCCTGCGCCGTACGATGGTCGGCGAGCCGCTGAAACTCTGCGGCTAGTGGCGCGGTGGTGATGATGAGATACCGCACGCCGCTGCCTTCGAGACTGGGATTCGGCGTCGGCAGATAGGGCGCGCCGCTCTTGTCCAGAACCGCGCCTTCGGGCCGCTGGTAACTGGCCAGCGCGATCGGGTTGGCGACCAGGTGCCGAAGGGTCGCCTCCAGCTGTTCGCACTCCCCAGCCACTTGGCGTTCGCGGGTCAGCGGCGCCGGCAGAACCGCGTCCGCTGCGAGCACGGGGTGCACGGCGAAGCGTTCAAGGAATTCCAATTGGGCCGGTTGCTCGCCAGTGGCTGCGTGCTGGCGAACCGGATGCACGGTCACCGCGAGAAGCCGGTATCCGTGCCAAGTGTGCAAGCCGCCGAATCCGCCCCAGGTGGCGGGGAACACGCCTTGTTCGCGGACGAGATGGCGCACGGCCACCTCCTCGCCCGCACTGGTCTGTAGCGGAGCCGCGACCGCCAGGGTCCCCGGCAGCGGCTCACGACGAACCGCCAACGGTTCGATCCGCACTTGCGTCACGGCCAGGTCGGCCGGCACCAGAAGCAGCAGATCGACGGCCGGCAGGTTGACCTCGTCCGTGATTCCAAGCTCGCGACCGCCGGTCAAGACGAGTTGGTACTCATTAGATTCGTTCACGAGCCAGCGATACCGCGAGGCGTCGATCGTGCCTTCGTAGAGCGCGGACGTCGCGTGGACCGGCCACGCCGAGGCCACCAACGCAACGAGCACTAGGGCTAGACAACGGGGCTGCACAGCTGGAGGCGAGTTCCGATTCATGCGTTCCCTCCTGGAAGCGGGCGAGAAACCCGAGCTGGCGTCTCATGATTCGATAAAAGAACCCCGGGAGAAGCCCCGAGGATTGATTACTAAGGGTGTGACTTTAGCACAAAAAACCGTTCACGTCAATAGGTTGCCGGCGTTAACGGTCCTGGTCTTGTCGTCTGAGCAGGGGGGTAGCGTGCAACACCCGGGACTCGCCTGGAGCCAAGGTCAACAACAAGGAACGTTGGGGAATTCCCTGCGCTGCCGTATCTCGCTGGCTGGCGAGCGTCCGCAGAGCTTGCTCGGGCACGACCACCAGCCGCCGGGCGCGGGTGAGGTTGCGCACGACGAGGGCGTCACCCCGTACGACCCACGATGTCCCACGCCGGCTCAGGGCCGCTAATTCCCCGTCGACCAGGAAGACGGGTCGCTCGGCCGTGACGTGGGACAGCAGCCGCTCGAGCTCCAGCAATCCGAGTCGGCGCACCGCAGCATCGAGGTGGACGAAGTTGATCCGGTGAGCTTGCACGACCGCGGGTTCGTGGCGCGCCCAGGCGCCGGTGACCTCCCGATACGCCCGGGCCGCATGGGCTGGTTCCGGCAACGGCAAAACCGGTTCGAACAGACAGTTGCGATCGATGTAGACCCGGTCCGAACGCCACCAACGCGTCCAGACGCGATGGCCGACTTTGCTCACCCGCCCCCGCCACCCCCTCCACGCGCTCTGTCGCTGCTGCCTCTGCCCCTGAATCACGCGCAAGCCGTGAGCGATCCACAGCTGTTCGTGGGCGTCGTTCCAATAATAATCGGGAGCGATCACCGACCGCGGCAATCCCCCGAACAAGGCGCCGAACTGCTCGAGATTGTAACGTAACTCGTCCTCGATCAGCGCGAGATCGCGCCAGCTACCTAGTTCCCACGCCGTGTCGCAATCCGGGAACGCCAGGATTTGCCGCGCGGCAGCTGCCTGGACCGGCGGGGCGGCGGCCGTCCGAGCCTGTCGTAGGCGAGGATCGTAGTGCCAGCGACCGTGTAGTTCGGGATGCCAGAGCCCCGCTCGCTGGAGATCCTGGACCGCGCGCCAAAGACCTGGTCGTTCATAACCCGGCGGGACGGCGGGCAATGCCTGTTCGATCCAGCGGGGCAGGCTGTCCGCAGTCGCAGGCACATAAGCCAGCGAAGCCATGATGTAGTTCGGTTGCAGGACGGCCGTCAATCCGTCGCGGCCTCGATGCCGCTGCAAGACCGCGCCAAGCGCCGCGACCATCGCGCTGTCCTCGAGCGTCGTATGCCAGTAAGCGTCCGGAATCTGGCCCGGCGCGAGCGCTTCGCGGTCCAGATGGGCGATAGCCGCCGAATCGGGCAGGAAACCGCAGAGGCCCCAGTCGTCGCTGGCCAGCACGACCGCGCGGCCTCGCTGCCAGTCGACGGCCGAGCGGGGATGGCCCCAGACCAGACCAACCGCCAAGCCTCCGAGCAAGAGACCGGTTGCGGCGATGCTTGTCCAGGCACGCGGCATCAGATCGCCTCCGGCTGCCAGCGGGACCACCAGTACCGCCCGCAGGTGACTCCATCGCGCCCGATCGCGGCCACCAGACGCGCAGCGTCCCCGTCGGCGCCGGTCAGACCTGCGCTCAGGAATTCCACGATCCGCGGCGCCGACAGCGGCCAGTGATTCACCGCCGTCCCGTCCCGCCAGCGGCCGGTCCAATCCCACCGGCACCGCTGTCGCCGGAACTCGCCGCTGGCGAGCAGCGGCCCGCGCGTCCGCGGATCGAGACCGGCCAGCAACGCCTGCAGGTCGCGGTAATGCCGCGCCGCCGGCGGGTTAGCAAGCGGTTCATCTTCGAAAATCCATAGGCAGCCGTCCGGCGCCACCAGGTCGCGCCAGCGGCGCGGTCCGTTCGCCCGGACACGCGGCCAGAGATGACGCAGCAAATTGGCGGCGACGACCACGCGGAAACGGGCGCGCAGCGGCGGTTCTAATGCGTCGCCGCAAATGACCGGCGCGGCGCCGGTGGCGCGGCGGCGCCGATCCAGGGTCACCGGCTCGACCCCTTCGCGCCGGAGCAGATCCGCAAAAAGACCGTCACCGCTGCCCAGTTCCAAGACCTCATGACAACCAGCGCGGAGGGGACCGAAAGGACGCAGGTCTTCAACGAAGGTCGCCGGTAGTGGGGTAAACGGCATCGGCGTCCGACCCTTCCGCCAGCTGTGCCGGCGACGCCGCCTCGCGCGGTGCCAGGCTGTTCGCATCGGCAGCCGCCCGCTTGACCTGCCGCAGAGGATAACGCGCAGCCTGCAGGTCGATGACGTCCGCCACGCGACGTTGCGCCAGACCCGTCCAGGCGATGACCCGATCATTGAAGCCGAGAGCGTACGACAACTCGGAAATGAAATCCCAGCCGGCCCGCCGGTTGCGCAGGTGTTGGAGTGCTCCGAGCTGCGCCGCGCCCATCCAGGCCGCCATGGCCGGCAGCCCCAGCCAGGCCAGGTTCAAAGCGTCACTGAGCGCAAACAGGCCGGAGCCGCCGGTGACCAAGAGGAGGACAGCGACCGCCCGGGCTGGGCTGAAACCCAGGCGCACGAGGCGATGGTGCAAATGATTGTCGTCCGCTTGGAAGAGCGAGGTCCGCTGCCGATAACGCCGCAGGATCGTCGTGGCGGTATCCCAGATGGGCACCAGCATCGGAGCCAGCAAAACCGTCAGCGGCAGGGAGACGCGGCCGCTCAGGTTGAGCATCAACGTGCCGAGGACGAGCCCCATCCACATGCTGCCCGAATCGCCGAGGAAGATCTTGCGGCTGCTGACGTTCCAGTAGAGGAAGGCCATGGTGCAACCGGCCAGCGCCGTCGCCAGCAGCGCGGAGGTCATCTCGCCGGCGGCCAGGGCGAGCACGGCCAGAAAAAGCGCGACCAGGACGCTGATGCCGCTTGCGAGTCCATCGAGGCCGTCGATCAGGTTCATCGAATTGATGAAACCGAGGTACCAGAACATCGTGAACGGCCAGGACCAGCCGCCGAGGCTGATCGAACCGATCACCGGTAAGGTCACCGCTTCGAAACGCTGACCCAGCAACATCATCGCGAGGATGATGACGAGCTGTCCGTATAATTTCTTCTCCGCGTGGATGCCGAAACGGTCGTCGCCGACCCCGAGCGCCAGGATGATGACGCCGGCGCCGATCAGGATCATGAGCCACGGCCATGGCAACGCCATGCGGAGAATGAAGTTCTCCAGGAAGTACAGCGCGCAGAAGAACGAAGTGAAGATGGCCATGCCGCCGGTACGCGGTACGGTTTCGCGATGGGGGCGTCGATCGCCCGGATGGTCGACGATGTCGGTGAGGAAGCCCAGGTTGCGAAAATGGGGCTGGACCAACCAGGACATGACGAAGGCCACGCCAAAGCTGACCAGAGCTACGATCCCTCGCTCCACAACGCCTCCGTCGCCCGGCTCCGTGACGATGCTCGGCTCCGCCGAGCGGGCAAAACTTATCGCAAGGTTCGTCCGGTGGCAACCATTTCCTCAGCCTTGGCCTCAGCGGGCTGGCGACGCTTCCGCGCTGTGCCCCAGGAGGTTCCGGTATACCTCGCAGGTGGTTGACGCGGTTTGCCGCCACGTCCAGCGACGGAGATTGTCCCGGCCGCGCGCCGCCAGCTCGCGGCCCAGTGCCGGCTCGTCGAGCAGGCGTTGCATCCCGCGCCGCAAGGACTCCTCGTCCAGCGGGTCCACCAGCAGGGCGGCGTCGCCGGCGACTTCGGCCATGGCGCCACGGTCGCCGGTCATGACCGGCAATCCCGCGGCCATGGCTTCCAGAATCGGAAAACCGAAGCCCTCCATCAAACTAGGCGCTAGCAAGGCGCGCGCCAAACTGTACTGGCGCCAGAGCTCATCGTCGCTGCAGTAGTCCATGGCGACGACGCTGCCCTCGGCTACCAGCGGGGCCAAGACACGGCGCAATGGGCCGTCCTGCCAACCTCGCCCGCCGACCAGCACGAGCGGCGGGCATGGCAGGTTCTCTTGCCGTCGCTGCCGCCGCAGGGCTCGATACGCCCGGAGCAACCGCTCGAGGTTTTTGCGCGGCTCCAGCGTCCCGACGAACAGAAACGGCGCCGCATCGCCGGCCTCGCGCAAGCCGCGAGTACGGGCGTTCACCCAGGTCGGCACACCCAGCGGGGTCACCTGGACCCGCGCCGCCAATTCGGGCAGCCACGCCTTGACGTCGGCGGCCGTCGCCTCCGAGCAGCAGACGATCGCCGCGGCTGACCGCAGGGAGCGGGGCACAAGACAGCGGTAGTACAGGCGGCGCGATCGCTCGATCGTGCTCGGGAACAGCCGGAAGCCGAGATCGAACACGGTGGCGACCGTCGGACACGGGGCGCGAAGCGGCACGATGAAGCCGAAACAGTGCAGCAAGTCCGCGTGCAGGCGGCGCAACAGGCCAGGCAGCGCCGCTTGTGTGACGATCGCCTTGCGCGCGATTCCGCCCCGCGCGCCCGGACACGATACCAGCTGCCAGCCTGGTCGCTCCGCCAGGTGCCCGAGCAGCTCGGGATACGCGCAGAGCACGGCGAAATCGCAACCGCGGTCTGCCTCGGCCAGGGCAGCCGTCCAGTCGAGAATCGCCCGACTGACGCCGGTCAGGCGGGGGCGCAACACCAGAGCATCGAGGGCGATCAGCGGGCGTCCCATCACGCCGCCCGTCCGCGACTGCGAGAATTCATGCTGTCCTGCTTTCGGCTTCGACGAGGGCTGCAAGCCATAGTCCGAGCAACACCCAAAGATGCGGCAGGTTGTACTGAGAGAACACCAGCAGATGCGCCCCCAATCCGCAACAACCGGCCGCAGCGGCGGCCAGCCGGCCGCGTCGCTGGGGTGTCACCGCCGCCGCCATCGCCCGCCAGGTACGCCGCCAGAGAGTCCAAAGCGCGCTCAGCAGCAACGAGAAGCCCAACAGGCCGGTCTCGCAGAGCACGCGCAATGGTAGACTATTGACGACCGGCCAGGTGAACTGGCACTGCAGACCCCGCAGGTCCACCAGCGCATAGAAATGGTACGGATATTGTCCCCAGCCGACGCCGACAACCGGCGACTGCAACCAGGCGCGCCACGCGGCCTGATAGCTGAAGTAGCGCGTGAGATTGGACCAGTCGCTCTGATCGAAGGTCTGCAGCAAACGCTGGTACGGCCAAGCGAAGACCCGGGGACCAGACACCATCAGGATCACGACCAGGCTGCAGGCCAACGCACCGATCAAGAACGGGATCGCGCGGCGGACCGGCAGGCCGAGCCCGGCGCGGCGGCTCAGGCACCACCAGACCGCGAGGGCGACCGCGGCCGCGAACCAGGCGCCCCGCGACCAGGTCAGCCAGAGCACCAGCACACCGGCCGCTGCGAGCCGCCGTTGCCCGGCGAACAGGAGCAAGGGCAGCACGCCCACCAGGTAATTGCCGAGGTACAACGGCTCGCACATGCTGCCGCGCAAGCGGGGTAACTCGGTGAAGCCGCCGAGGTACAGCCAGGTCGAACCGGACAGGATCGCCGGGTTGCTGGTCGCGATCCGCTCGAGCAGGTCCATGACCGGCAGCGGGGTACGCATGTGGACGCCCTGCAGGACGGCGTATCCGAGTTGCAGGGCTGTCGCCCAGCCCAGACAGACGAGGACCCAACGCCAGCGCCGCGGTCCGCGGACCCACAAGGCCGGATACAGCAGGAAGGCGCCCATAATCCCGACCTGCACCAGTTGCTTGGCGAACCGGGGCCATGCCTCGTGCGGTAGGACCGGCGACGGAACGAGCCACAAACCGGCGCCCGAGATCAGGAGTACCCCCCCCCAGGCCAGGATCCAACCAAACCAAGCGCTGCGCCACATGGTCTGCCCGCGGCCCGGCAGCCACCCGCGGGCCCGCCCATGGACCGCAGGATCGAAGAGGCGCCACAGCCAGGCGACAGCGATGAGCACGTAGGCGGGCTGCAAGCCGGCGCCAAGGTCGCTGCCGGTGACTGCGCGATAGAGGTCAACGCCGACGAGCGGCAGGCTCAGCAACGCCAGCCCGAAACAGCAGTCGGCCGGAGGCAGCCGCTTCATTCGCGTCGGCGGGCGGCGCGATCCTGGCGGCGACCGCCGCGCCGGCGGATCGCCCGCAATAACACGGCCGTGGCCAGGATCAACCCCGCCAGGATGGCGTAATCACCCCGCGTGTCACGCCGGACCGCCGGCCGCCGGTACGTCACACCGCCGGGCGCGACATCCAGCCAACCGGCCGTCATGAAGGCAACCACACGGTCGTCCGTCAGCAATAGAGGCGTGTCCAGACGATAGCTGCCCGCTGCCGCGGTGAAGCGGCCGCCGGCGCCGATCCCGACCAGCGCGGCGGGCTGCAGCGCGCAAGCCAGGCCGGCCGCGCCGAACTCCAGCCAGGGCAGCGAATCGGGCACGGTGACGACACCCTCAGGCCAGACCAGCGCGCGGCGACCCACCTCCGGCAACGCCAGCGCACGGAAGCCGCCGCTGGTGTCGCGCGCGGCTTCGACGACGAACACGAAGGGCTCAGCGCCGGCCCACGCACTGCAGCAGACGAGCAAGCACATACCGGCGACGACGGACTGCGGCCGCCGGCGGGAACGGTTGGTGTTCATGCGGCGGACCTTACCCCCATGCCGCGTTCGTGACAAGTCGCAGAACGTGCTCCGACCGCGCGTCGCCGTGTACGCAGCCGACAACCGAAACGGTCAATCGGCGGCGGCGAAGCGGCGCGCCAGATCCCTGAGTTCCTGCCCCGCATCGCCGTCCCAACCCAGACAATGAAGGACCACGTCAGCCGCCGGCACGGCCGCCCCCGCCAGCGCGACCGCCCGCGCGCGCAGGGTCACCGCCGGAGCGTGCCCCCGCGAACGTTGCGCTTCCGGTCCGGCGAACCAGAGCAACGTCACTTTCTCCGGTTGCAGCAACGCGCCGAGCCGCCCCAATGCAAACGTACAGACTAGCGAGAGCGCCTCCTCCGCAATCGGGCACCAGATCAGGACCGGTTGTCCCGGTTCGTTGAGCGGCAGCCGGTCGTCGCGCTCCCAGCGGCGCAGGCGATCCACGATGCCGCCGCCCAGATCACGGCGTCGTTTCGTGGCGGTTCCCGCGCACAGGACCGACAGGACTCCAGCCGTATCGACGCCGCCGGGAGCGGCGGCATAGACGTTCCCGCCGTCTGTCCGGCCGGCGGCCTTGACCGGCGGCCCGACTGGCAGGAACGCATCCGCCACGGCCGCCAGGTGATGGCGACCGCCGAGCCGCGGCCCCGGCCGCGGCGCGGCTTCCTCGCCCGGCGAGATCATGTCAAGGCACCAGCAGCAAACTGTTGGCACCGCCGAACTCGTTGATCGCGTGCTCAGCGTTGTGCGGATCCGGCATCCACACGCCGTCGACGATATAGCGGTACTGGTGGTCGCCGGCATCGAGCGGGAGCACGCAGTGCCAGTGCCCTTCGTCGCCGCGAGTCAGCGCGACGCCCTCAGCAGACCAGTTGTTGAAGCTGCCGGTCACCCGAACGTCCTTGGCGCGCGGAAAATCGACAACGAACCGCACGCCCTCGGGAGTCGGTTCGGGTCCGTGCAGGAGCGCCGACCAGTGATCCAGGCCGGGCACCGAGAGATCGACATCCTGCGCCGCGATCTCGCGCGCCAGGTCCCGAAAATCCTGCGCGCCGCTGCAAGCGAGGTCGTGCTCGAGCACCGAGACGCCCGCGGCCGCCGCCTCGCGTAGGCGCACCGTCGGCCGGATGAGCGTCTCCAGCAGAGCCGGGCCGTAGGCGGCGGCCAGTTCGTCGCGCAACCCGCGCGCGAAACGGGACCGCAGATCGACGTTCGACAGCAACAGGCGCAAGACCACCTCGTGGCCCCGCCGCTCCCGCAGTACGGCCAGCGTTTCGCAGAACTTGGCCACCGCTTGGCGGCTGAACATACTGGCTTCGACCGGCACCAGCGCCTCGCCGGACGTCACCAGCGCGTTGAAGGTGAGCGTGCCTACCGCCGGCGGGCAGTCCAGCAGGATGATGTCGTACGGGAGTTCAGAACGCCGAAAAGTATCGCGCAGGCGATTCTCACGTCCGTCGACGCCGGCGAGACGCGGCTCCACGGCGCTGAGTTCGATCCCCGCCGGGACCAGGTCCAGGCGCGGCGCGATCTCGACCCGGGCATCCTCCACCAGGATGTCGTCGGTCAGATAGAGATCATAGGTTGAGAGAGAAAAATCCCGCTCGGTAAGACCCAGCGCCAAAGTCGCATGACCCTGCGGATCATTGTCCACCAGCAGCACGCGGCGGCCGAGGCGGCTGAGGGCGGCGGCTAGGTTGACGGCGGTGGTGGTCTTCCCACATCCGCCCTTCTGGTTCGCGAGGGCGATGACTCTCATCACGACTCCTTTCGTCATGAGGCCGGAGCCTGCTGCGTACCCGGGTGCCTACCTCCCGTCCATAGGATTCCGGCAGACCATGGGCTGGCGCGGGCCTACTGCCCACACTTGTCAGCGCAGACTACCATTGACGCGGGGCAGCGTGTCAAGCATTAGCGCAATCTTTACCCGAGATATTTTGCAATCGCGTTTTCAGAGAAACGGCACCGCGAACACTGTGCCGCAGAAGGCGCCGCCGGCTACTTCCCCCCAGGTATGTCCCATGAAGACCCGCAAGTCCTGGGCGTCGACGTGGTGGGAGCGGCGCAAGGTCTCCACCAGGTCATTGAGCAAACGAGCCTGGTGACCTATCTCCTGCCGCAGACCGGTCGCTTCGAAAATCACATAGACCGCGAAGACAACCACGAGGCTGAAAACCGGATCCTGCAGACCGTGGCGCCCGCCGACGAGAACGGCTAGCGTGACGACCGTCGCCGTATGCGAGGAGGGCATGCCCCCGTTAGCGAAGAACAGCCGCGGCCGCCAGCGGCGGCGCCATGCGAGTTCCACGACTACTTTCAGCGCCTGGGCGGCCAGTCCGCTCAGGATCGCCAGCACTCCCGCGTTGACCATGCTCCTCCTGCAGCGGCGGGTCCACCGCGAGCGGGTGCCGCGGCATCTGCTCCGCTTCAATACGTCGCCAGGTACCGCTCCAGTTCCCACGGGTGCACTGAGGCGCAGTAATCGCTCCAGACCTGGCGCTTGGCCCGCAGGTAATTCTCGGCGATGTGTTCGCCGAGGGCCTGCTGGATCACCGCATCGCCCTCGAGTTCCGCCAGTGCGGCGTGCAGATCGGGCGGCAACTGACGGACACCCCGTTCCAGCTTCTCTTTCTCGCTCAGATCGAAGATGTTCAAGTTGAGCGGCGGCCCGGGGTCGATCCGGTTGCGAATGCCGTCGAGGCCGGCGGCCAGCATCACGGCGAACGCGAGGTAGGGATTGCACGCGGGATCAGGAACGCGAACTTCGATCCGCGTGCCGATCTCGCGCCGCGCCGGCACGCGGACCAAGGGCGAACGATTGTGGTCGGACCAGGCCACGTTGACCGGCGCCTCGTAACCCGGTACGAGCCGTTTATAGCTGTTGACCAGGGGATTGGTCACGGCGACGAAAGCGCGCGCATGGCTCAAAATACCGCCGATATACCAGCGCATCTGATCGCTCATCTGGTTCGCGGCGTGCGGGTCGTAAAACGCGTTGACGAGTTCGCCGCCGTCTTGGCGGAACAGCGATTGATGCGTGTGCATGCCGGAACCGTTGACCCCCGCCAGCGGCTTGGGCATGAATGTGGCGTGCAAGCCGTGGTCATTCGCGACTTTTTTAACGAGCTGTTTGAAGGTGATCACGCGATCGGCGGTCTGTAGCGCCTCGGCGTACTTGAAATCGATCTCGTGCTGCCCCGGCGCGACCTCATGGTGGGCGGCTTCGATTTCGAAGCCCATCGCCTCGAGGGTGAGCACCATCTGCCGCCGCGCGGCTTCGCCCCGATCCACCGGCGCCAGATCGAAGTAGCCGCCGCGGTCTTGCGTGATCACCGTCGGATCGCCGCCGGCCTCGAGGCGGAACAAGAAGAATTCCAGTTCCGGCCCGCAGACCGGCTGCAGTTCCAGCGCCTGGAAATCCCGGAGCACCCGTTTGAGCGCCAAACGAGGACAACCGGCAAACGGCTGGTGATCGGCCGTATACACGTCGCAAATGATCCGACCGACCCGCGTGGCGCCGTCCGGTTGGAATGGGAATACGGCGTATGTGTTCAGCTCTGGCACCAATAACATGTCCGATTCCTCGATCCGGCTGAAACCCTCGATTGAGGAACCGTCGAACATGATCTCGCCGCGCAGGGCTTTCTCGAACTGGCTGGCCGGCACTTCGACGTTCTTACTGGCCCCGAGGATGTCGGAGAAGATCATCCGCAGGAACTTCACGCCGTCGGCCTCCATGCGCCGCAGCAGCGCCTGGCGGGCATCCGGGCCGGCGATCACACCCTCAGCATACGTACCGGCGTGTGCGGAACCATACGGATCGTTCATGCAGGTCGTCCTTTCTCGCTGTTGCAGGCAACATCTGTTCGCAAACCGACCGCAATCTACACCGATTTCAACGCGCTCGCTTCCATAACGCAAGCCCGAGCTTGAGAAAACCCCCTTTAGTGTGTTAGTTTATCGGCTTGCTCGGGATCAAACCCGCCGGCCAGGGGGAAACCGCCGTGGTCGGCTTTCGTGGTGCCGGTTCGCGCCGGCTGTCGCCTGGTAGCGGGAGCTCGCAATAATGTTCAAATTCCTGCGCTCGAACGCCAAGTATTTTTACTGGGTCATCGCCGCCACCTTCGTGGCGTTCATCTTCCTTGCCTGGGGCATGGATTTCGCCGGCGGCGGCAGCGGCAGCGGCCGGCGTAGCGATACGGTCGGTTCGATCAACGGCGTGGCGATCTCCGCCTGGTCCTACGACCGTGCCGTGCAGGAGATCCAAGCCGGTATGCGGCGCCAGAATCCGGATCGCGCCCTGACGGCGAATCAGGTCGCTTTGGCCCGCGAACAGGCGTGGGATCAGCTTCTGCGCGAACAGATCCTGGCCGCCGAGGTCCGCCGTCTGGGCCTTACGGTCAGCGACCAGGAACTCGTGCGGATCTTCCGCGAGAACCCGCCGCCAGAAATCTTGGCGGCCTTCGTTGGCGAAGACGGCGAACCGGACCTGCAGGCGTACTACAACGCCCTCGGCAACCGCGAAAGCGGTATCAACTGGCCGCAGGTCGAGCAGTGGGTGCGGCAGAGCGTCCCGCGCCAGAAGTTGCTGCATATGTTGACGGCCGGCGTAGCGGTCAGCGAGCAAGAGATCCGGCATCTCTACCGGCAACAGACCGAACGCGCCGTCGCCGAGTACATGGGCGTCGCGCTGGCCGAGCTGGCGCCCGACTATGCGCCAACCGATGAGCAGATCGAAGCCTACTACGCCGACCATGCCGGCGAATTCATGCAAGCGGCACAGGGCCAGGCGAAGATCGTCGCCTGGGAAGTGTTGCCGGCCCCGGCCGATTTCGACGACGTGCGCGAGGCGGCGCTCGAGATCAAGGCGGAGATCGATGCCGGCGTGCGCACCTTCGTCGAAGCCGCGGCGGTGTACAGCGAGGATAGTACGGCGGACTCGGGCGGCGACCTGGGCACGTTCGACCGCAACCGCATGGTCGCCCCGTTCACCGAAGCCGCGTTCGCGCTGCCGGTCGGAAAGCTCAGCGACCCGATCCAGACCCAGTTCGGCTTCCACCTCGTGGAAGTGCTCGAACAGGAGATCGCCGACGGCGAGGTCGCGCGCATCCATGCCCGCCATATCCTGCTGCGCGTGACGCCGAGCGAGAGCACCCGCGAAGCGATCATCGAGCACGCGCGCCAATTCCGCCGCCAGGTCACGACCGCTTCGTTCTTGCAGGCGGCCGACCGCGACACCACGTGCAAGGTCTTCAATCCGCCTCCGTTCAGCGAGGGTCGGGACTTCCCTGGCCTGCGGCAGTCGGCGGCGGGGAATCGCTGGGTTTTCCGCGCCAAAGCGGGACAGATCAGTCCCCTGTTCTTCACCGACGACCACGTCTACGTCGTGCTCGCCGAGGGAGTCCAACCGGCCGGACCGCAACCGCTGGACCGGGTGCGCGGGCAAATCGAACTGTCGCTCAAGCGCCAAGAGCAACGGCGCCTCGCCGCGGCGATGCTCTCGCCGGCGGTGGGCAAGGTTCAACTGGGCGCCACGATGGCCGTCGCGGCTGCGGAATACGGGCTCTTGCACGCGGTCACCGACACGATCGACGCCAGTTCCAATATCGGCGATGTGGGTTACGCGACGGCGTTCAATCAGGTCGCGCTGCAAGCGCCGGTCGGACAGCTCGTGCCGGAAGTGGCGACCAATCGGGGCGTCTTCGCCCTGCGCGTCCTGTGGCAAAAACCATTCGACGCCGAGGACTACGCCGCCCGCCGCGACGAGCTGTACACGATGCTGCTGCAGAATAAGCAGTCTGTCGCCCTGGAGGAGTGGCTGCAGGCGCGGATCGCCGAGGCCAAGATCCAAGACCAGCGCGACGACTTCCTGGCCGAACTCTGAGCCGGGACATCGACACGCGGTGACAGGCCTCAGTCGGCGTCCTCGAACGGGTTCCGCGGTTTGCGCGGACGGTCGCGCAAAGCGGCGTCCATCCGCTCCAGTTTCGCCTGCCGTTCCTTCTGGAAGGTGCCGTCATCGAAGAGCCGGGCCATCTTCTCCGCCTCGGCCTGCTTGCGGCGGTCGAAGTCGGCCAGATCCTCGGCCAGAGCTTCCTCGCGCGCTTCCGGCAGTTTTTCGACCTCGAGATAGTCGCGGATCTCCAGGTGCGTGGCGAACGCGCTCTCGACCAGAATCGCCACGCCCAATTCCTGCAGACGGGACGCCAGGAGCCTGACCGTCGCCTCCGGCCAGTCCAGCAACTCCGCCACCTCGTCGGGCCGCGGCGGCCGTTGGTGCCGGTGCGCCAGGACGCGGATGGCGGCCAGGATCAGATGGGCGTCGCGGCGGTCAAGGTTGATCACGATGGGAGCCTCCCGCGGTCGCGTCGGCCGCGGCCGCACGCCGGGCCAGACGCGCTTGCAGTCGTTGCCGGCGACGATCATCGCCCAGCACGGCCGCGTGCGCAAGCGCCCGGCGAGCGTCGCCGAGCCGATGTTCGTACACCACCGCCGCCTCGTAATGCAGCCGCAGCTCGCCCGGCCAACGGCCGAGCCCATGGTCGATCAGCGCCGCGACTTGCGGCCATCGCCCCTCGCGCTTGAGCAAGCGGATCGCGTCGAGCACGCCGGCCAACGGCAGAGCCGCCAAACGCGGCGGCGTCACGAGGCAAGCGGCCCACTGCGCCGCCAGCGAAGTCTGGCGTCGCCGCTCGCAGATCAGCGCCCTGCTCCAGGCCTCCGGCGCCACACCGTTCCATGACCCGGGACCGGCGGCGATGGCGGCGGCGGCGGCGGCTAGTTCCTGCAACAGCAATCCCAGTCCGTCGATGTCCCGCCGGTTGTGGCGCAGCACCGCGGCCAGCTGATCCACCTCGCCCGCCCTCAGGAACGCCTGGTAGACGCCGGGAATCAGCGCGCCCGAGATGTCCCCCGGTCCGCGCTGGAAGCGACCGATCCAGTGCTCGACGGTCTGCTGGCGGCAATCCGGCAAACCGCGTCCCCAGAGGCGTCGCGCCGCGGTCAACAGGTCCCAGTGTTCGAGATGCCGGCAAGGATCGCCGCGGCGATTCATGAGCGCGCGCGTGCGCAGCAGCGGCAAGTCGAATCCGGCGCCGTTGTAGGTGACCACGACCTGGAACCGCGTTGTCAACTCGGCCAGAGCCGTCAACATGGCATCTTCGCCCTCGGGTCCGGGTAGAAAGAGCTGGCGCACACGGAAGCGGCCTTCCTGCCACCAGCCGAGACCGACCAGGAAGACGAGCGTGCCGGTGCCGCCGGCCAGACCGGTCGTCTCGGTGTCCAGGCACAGCACGTCTTCCCATGCCGCAGCGCGACCCGCGGCCGCGGGTATGATACCGGTCAGATCCGGCACCGGCGCCGCGGGTCGCGGCACATGGGCGCGCTCGTCTTCTCGCGACCAGAGCGGTCCGGCCGCCGGGCGCACGACGCCCAGGCCGAGCTCGGGCGGCGGCGCGTCCGGCGCGGCAGCCATCCCGGCCGGCGGCTCGGAACGCGGGCGCCGGCTCAGCGGATCCAGTCTGGCCAGTCGCTGCCGCAAATCCACGTCAACACCTCCCGTGCCCTACCAGGTCAGGCTCGATCGCGCAGCGCCGGCGCCGGCCGTTCTGTCGCGGCGCGGGCCAGCAGCCAGGCGGCGCCGGCCTTGGCGCGATCGCCGGTTTCGACCACCGCGCCCACGCACGCGGGGCAGCCGTTCGCGCAAGGGCAGCGCCGGACATGGTCCAGCGCCGCCAACCGCACGTCTTCCCATTGCTGATACAGGCTATACGCGTAACCGACGCCGCCGGGGACCGCATCGAAGAGGTAGAGCGTCGGCGCCTCGGTGAACGGCGCCCGCAACATGGCCTGGGCCCGCAGGTCGCGCGTGTCGGCCATCACGAAGACCGGCGCCACCGTACCCAACAGATGCGCCAGCCCTTTGAGCGCATCGCCCAGGTCGAGACCGGCCGCGGTCATCTCGCCGGCCAGCGCCGCCGGCAGCTGCCACCACATGCTGGTGGTGTGCATTTCCATCTCCGGCAGGTTGACCTTGCCGGCGCCGACGTTTTCATGAGTGCCGAGCTTGATCTTCTTGTAGACCGTGACCTTGTCGACGAGCCCGATCTCGCCGGCCGCGATTTGGCCGAGGTGGCGGTCGGGCCGCTCGGCGTTCGCCGCCAGAGTGCGCAATTCCACCTTCCGCTGCGCGTCGGTGTAGTAGTCGACCCGCACCGGTTTGACGTAGGCTTTGCGGCGCGGCCAGTCGAGCTGATCGACATGGTATTGCTGGGCGCCGTGAATGTAGACCGCCTCGTCGTGCAGCATTTCCTGCGCGCTGTAGAGGTCCATCTCGCCGATGACGCGGCCGCCGGGGACCGCGTGATCGATGATGACGACGTTGTCGGGCGCCGCTGTGCGCAGGCTCACCTCTTCGGCGGGATAGGTCTCGGCCATCCAGTGGTAGCGCCCGCCGGCGGCATGCAGCACTCCTTGCTCCGCCAGGTAGTCGAGAATCTCGGTCACCTGCCTGCCGCCGAAGCGCTCGTCGGCCGTGAACGGCAGCTCGAACGCGGCGCATTTGAGATGACTCGATAGGATGATGAGGTTCTCGGGATCGACCGTGCCGTGTTCTGCGGAGCGACCGAAGAAGAAGTCCGGGTTGCCAAGGATGTACTGATCGGCCGGCGAGCTGGTCCCCACCAGGACGACCGCCGAGAGGGCGTGGCGACGACCAGCCCGGCCCGCCTGCTGCCAGGTCGAGGCCACCGTGCCGGCGTACCCGCACATCACACAGGCGTCGAGCCGTCCGATGTCGATCCCGAGCTCCAGGGCATTGGTCGAGACGACGGCCTTGACCGTGCCGTCGCGCAAGCCTTGCTCGATCGCGCGCCGCTCGCCCGGCAGATAGCCGCCGCGGTAGCCGCGCACCTCTCCCTGCTTGATCCCCACGCGGCGGCCTGCCTGCGCCAGGTAGGTCAGCAGCAGTTCCACGCGCATGCGGCTGCGGGCGAACACGATCGTCTGCGCGCCCGCCGCCAGGAATCGCTCAGCGATCGCTCGCGTTTCCTTGACCGCCGAGCGCCGGATGCCCAGCTCATGGTTGACGACGGGCGGATTGTAGAAGATGAAATGCTTCTCGCCGCGCGGCGCGCCGTTCGTCTCGACCACGGCCAGGTCTTCGCCGGTCAGCCGCGCTGCCAACTCGCCCGGATTGGCGATCGTGGCCGAACAGCAAATGAACTGCGGCCGGGCGCCATAGAAGGCCGCGATGCGGCGCAGCCGGCGGAGCACGTTGGCGACATGGCTGCCGAATACGCCGCGGTACTGGTGGACCTCGTCCACGACCACATAGTGCAGATTCTCGAAGAGCTTCACCCAGAGCGTGTGATGGGGCAGGATACCCTGGTGCAGCATGTCCGGATTGGTCACGACGATGTGGCCGCTCGCGCGGATCGCCCGCCGAGCGCTGGCGGGCGTATCGCCGTCGAACGTATGCACCTTGATGTCGGCGCCCAGGGCCGCCACGAGCGCGTGCGCTTCGTGCATCTGGTCTTGGCTGAGCGCCTTGGTCGGAAACAGGAACAACGCGCGCGATTCGCTGTTGCGCAGCAGCGCCTCGAAAACAGGCAAGTTGTAGCAGAGTGTCTTTCCGGAGGCGGTCGGCGTGGGCACGACCACCGAGCGGCCCGCCAGCGCGTGCGCGACGGCGGCAGCCTGATGGCAGTACAGGCGCTCGCAGCCGCGAGACTGCACCGCGGCGATCAAGCGCGCGTCCAGTTCCGCGGGCCAATCAGCGTACACGGCGGGCTGCGGCGGGATGACTTCCCAGCGCGTGACCTGGCGCCGGAACCGTTCGTCGGCGCGCAGTTGATCCAGAAGCTGAGCGAGATTCATGGCGGCCTCCGCTGCCGGCCGAGGCGCCGTCAAGGTGAAAGAGGGGGGCGTCGCCCTTACGTCTTTGGGAACTAGCCCGGATTATTCATGAAGGTCCGCCGCGAGAAAGTGGAAAATGCTTGCCAGGATGCGGGCTCGCAACGATCGGCGAGGGAGGCGTACCCAGGCGGTACGTTGACCGAGCCGATCCGAGAACGCGCGTCCTGGCAAGCATTTGACCTTTCGCAGCCGGTCCTTCATGAATAATCCGGGCTAGGACTGCCGCGGCGGCTTCGTGTCGTCGTTCCCGACTTCCCGCCGGACGTCGTCGAGCTCCTTCTTCACCTCGTCGGTCGCGTCCCTGGTCGCAGACTTGAACTTGTTGATGGACTTGCCGAACGCTTCGGCGATCTCCGGCAGCTTGCGCGGACCGAAGACGATCAGAACCAGGGCCAGGATGATGAGGAGCTCTTGCCAGCCAATGGGGCCGATGAAACCGAGGATCGGATCCATGACGCCTCCCGACGGATACGGCCCTACCGATACCAGCGCAGCATCTGCGAGGCCAGGAACACGCCAACGACGCTCATCAAGTTCACGTGGAACTTGAGTCCGAACGTCAACTGCACGACCACCAGGTTGATCGTCATGGTCTCCAGACCAAACGGAATCGACCGGACGAACACCTGCTCGGCGACGCTGTCCGCGGGCAGGAACAGCCCGATGACCTCGCTGCACACGGCTCCGATCACGACCCCCAGCAACAGTACCAAAGCGACCTTGCCCAGGCTTCTGCGCATTTGGACCACGCCTCCCCGCCGCCGCCGGCTCGGCGACCGATTCGCCCGCTCCGTCTGCTGGCTTGGCAGCCGCCGCTGAATATAGAGTGGCGGCACGACACCGACCAGCACGAAAACCGGGCAGCGGACCGAGTTCGGCGGCATCCTGCCTGTTTCGCCACATTTTCGCCATCGCCGGGACGGATGTCAAGGCCTTCCGTCGCCGCTTCCGAACAAACGCTGGTGGTCGCGACCGAGCACCAGCACGGCATCTTCCGGACAACGCGGGTCCCACTCCTGGATCACCGGGATCCCGCGCAGCGCCGCGGCCAGGCGCTGCGTGCGCCCGGACGCCAGGCGGCGATTGACCAGCAGGGAATGGGCGAAGGAATCATGCGGTGCGTCGCCGATCGCCACTACCACGCAGCCCAGGCTCGGCAGGTCGCGGCTGATCCGCCGGGCCAGGCCCGATTCCCCGGTCCCATTCAGCACGACCAGGTGGATGCTCAGCGGCGGCGCCTGCGGCGCCATGGCGCCGGCGGCCGGCGCGTCCGCGCTTGCGGGCGCCGTCTGCTCGCGCCGTCCGAGCCAGAACGACACGGCGCACACGGCGAGCAACAGCAGGAGTAAGCCGTTGCGTAGGCGGCTCATCAAACGGAGGCCAGGATCCGCCGCAGCACGGGCGCAAGCATGTCCTGGACTTCGGCAAGGGTCTGCGGCATGACACGGGTCCGGCCGACGGTGGTCATGAAGTTCGTATCGCCGGCCCAACGCGGCAGCAGGTGCACGTGCAGATGTGCGGGAATCCCGGCCCCCGCGCTGGCGCCGCCGTTGTAGCCGCAGTTGAACCCCTGCGGCTGGAGGCATTCGGTCAAGGCGCGTTCCATCCCCGCCAGCAGCAAGCTCATCTCCTGCAATTCGGCGGGCGTGCAGTCGCTCAACAACGGCGTGTGGCGGTCCAGAACCAGCAAGAGGTGTCCGTTGTTGTAAGGATAGCGGTTCAACATCACCAGCCAGTGGCGTCCCCGGAAAAGAATGTTCTCGGCCGCGTCGTCCGTCGCCGCGTGCGCCCGGCAGAAGACACAGCCTGATTCGCTCGTGGCGCCGGTCACGTAGGCAAACCTCCAGGGGGTATACAGATGATCCATGGTCATGTCATTGAGGCAGTCGCCGCACGGTAAGCAAATGCTCCGCCGCCGCGAGTTCGGCCACCGTGTTGATGCCGACCACCTCGCCTGGATCGTCGGTCGTGACGGTGCGTACCTTGTCGCCGCACTCGACAAGCCAGCCGATGGTGTCGGTGAGGTAGTACTCGCCTTGGTCGTTGGCGGTCGTCAAGTGTTCCAGAGCCGCCTGCAAGCGTTCGGTACGAAAACAATAGACGCCGCTGTTGTACTCGCCGATCGCCAGTTCTCCGGCCGTCGCGTCGCGCGCCTCGACGATGCGCAGCAAGTTGCCCTGCGGATCCTTGACGATGCGGCCGTAGGCGCCGGCGTCGGGGACCACGCACGTCAAGACGACGGCGGCGGCCTCGTCGGCGGCTGCGCGGGCGATCAGGCGGCGCAAGGTCTCCGCCCGCAGCAGCGGCACATCCCCGGCGAGCACGACCGTCCAGCCCCGTGGCCGCAGCAACGGCGCCGCCATCTGGACGGCGTGGCCGGTGCCCAACTGTGGTTCCTGCAGGACGAAGGTCAGATCAGGCGCCCGGCACGCGGCGCGCACCTGGTCCGCGCGATGCCCGACCACCACCACGGTGCAGTCGATCCCCGCCTCGCGGGCGGTCGCCAACACGTAGTCCAACAGTGGCCGTCCCGCGATTTCATGCAAGACTTTCGGCTTGTCGCTGCGCATGCGCGTGCCCTTGCCGGCCGCCAGGACCACGGCGTCCACCAACGGTGTCTGCGTCGTCGGCTGCTGCGTCATGGTTCGCTCTCTCCGGCCGCCAGCAGCGGCACATCTCGAATGCCCGTCGCAGAGACCCGCACCACGAGGTTGTCGATCAAACGGGTGCGGCCAATGCGGACCGCCGCCGCCAGCAGAAGGTGGCCCGTGGCCTCGTGCGGGATCTGCAGATCCGGGACCCGACAGACCTCTGCGTATTCCACTTGATCGGCGGCCGCCAGTCGGCTGCGCAGGATCTCGCGCAGCCGATCGGTCAGGCGCTCGCCGCGCGCGAGCGCCTGCCTGGCCTGCTGTAACGCCTCGCTGAGACAGCCGGCTCGCCGCCGCTCCTCGACCGACAGGTAAGCGTTGCGCGACGACATCGCCAGTCCGTCGGGTTCGCGTACCGTCGGCAAATCGACCAGGCGGACCGGGAAATCGAGGTCGCGCACCATTTCCGCAATCACAAGGCACTGCTGGGCGTCCTTGCGCCCGAAGACCGCGACTTGCGGCTGGACCAGGTGCAATAGTTTGGCCACCACCGTCAGCACGCCCTGGAAGTGGCCAGGCCGGCTCGCGCCGCAGAGGAATCTGGCGGCCGGACCGGGCGATACGGTCACGGCGTCCTGCCGCGGAAATATGTCTGCGGCGTCGGGTGCGAACACGGCCGCCACGTCGAGCGGCTGCAAGAGCGCGAGGTCACGGTCGAGGTCCCGAGGATAATGCGAGTAGTCCTCACCGGGACCAAACTGGAGCGGGTTGACGAAGATGGAAACGACCACCGTCCCCCACGCCCGCGCCTGCTCGACCAGCGACAGATGCCCCGCGTGCAAAGCGCCCATCGTCGGCACCAGGACCAATGCCGGCTGGCCAGCCCCGCGCGCCGGCAGGCGCGCGAGATCCCGGCGGCTGCGCAACAGCTCCATCGTTAGAGATTCCTCGCGTCCGTGTCGTCGCGGCGGCCGTGATTACCGGTTTCCGCCGCCGCGCCGTGCGCATCGTCGTAACTGTGCGCCGGGGTCGGGAAACGCCCGGCGCGAACATCCTCGGCGTAAGCGGCGATCGCAGCGACGGCGGCCCCGCTCAACTCGGCATAACGCTTGACGAAGCGCGGCTGGAAATCGTCCTGCAGACCCAGCATATCGTGGATCACGAGCACCTGGCCGTCGCAACCGACGCCCGCGCCGATCCCGATGGTGGGAATCGACACGCTGGCGGAAATACGCGAGGCGAGCGCGGCCGGGATGCACTCAAGCACGATCGCGAAACAACCGGCTTCGTCGAGGAACTGCGCATCCGCCAGCAACTGTTCCGCCGACTTGGCGTCGCGCCCTTGCACCTTGTAGCCGCCGAAACGGTTGAGACTCTGGGGCGTCAGGCCCAGGTGGCCCATGACGGGAATCTCCGCATCCTGCAGCGCCGCCAGGTGGTCCCGGCGCCGGCGGCCTCCTTCCAGCTTGACTGCCTGGACGCGTGCCTGCTGCACCAGCTTGAGCGCGGCACGCACCGTGCGGCGGGGATCGATGTGGAAGCTGCCGTAGGGCAGATCGGCGATCACCGGCAGCCCCGTGCCGGCGCGGGTCACCGCGCGCGCGTGGTGCAACATGGCGGCCAGGGTGACCGGCAGCGTGCTCGTATGACCGAGCAATACCTGCCCCAGCGAGTCGCCCACCAGCAGCGCGTCGACACCACCTCGTGCGGCCAGTCGGGCCGTGGGAACATCGTAGGCGGTCAACAGGACCAGGCGTCGACCGCGGCTGCGGCTGCGGGCGAAGACGTCGAGTGTCGGTACGGTTTCCATGCTCGTTGGTCTCATCCTCTCAGGCGCCGCCCGCGAGCGGCGCGAAGAAGCGCGTGCCGCTGAAAGGCTGGCTGAGTTGCTCGAAGAGCAGCGTGAAATCTGCAGGTACGCGGACGAAATCCAAGTGGTCGGCGCTGATCACCAATAGTGGCGAAGCGGCGTAGTGGTGGAAAAAGAAATTGTAGGCCTTGTTGAGGTTTTCAATATAGCGAGGATCCATCCCGCTTTCATAGCTACGACCTCGTTGGCGAATGCGCTCGAGCAAGAGATCGGTGCTGGCCTGCAAGTAGATGACCAGATCGGGTTTGAGGACCCGGTCTTCCAGAATGCCCGCGAGCTGATTATAGAGCGCCAATTCGTCGTCATCCAGGTTCAGGTTCGCGAAGATGCGGTCTTTCGCGAAGAGATAGTCCGATACCAGCAGGTCGCTGAACAACTCCGGCTGCAACAGCCGTTGTTGTTGGCGAAAACGGCTCAACAGGAAGAAAATCTGGGTCTGGAACGCGTGGGCCGCGCGATCCTGGTAGAACCGACCCAGGAATGGATTCTCCTCGACCACTTCGAGGTTCACCCGCGCCCTGGTGCGGGTCGCCAGCAGCTTGACCAGGCTGGTCTTGCCGACGCCGATGACTCCTTCAACGACAATGTACCGCCAGGGCAGCACACCATTCCTCCTCGTTGCCGACCGTCCCGGTCAGTCCGACCAGCGGTTCTCCCACCGGTTGCAACCAGGAGTCCTCGGCCGCGCGAATTCTAGCCCAGGCCGCCGCCGCCGTCTCCCCCGAATCCGGCAGCCGTAGATCGGGCGCCAATTCTGCCAGCGGTCCGAGCACGAAACCGCGCTCGCCGAGGCGCGGGTGCGGCAGCACCAGCAGATCGTCGGCGCCGCGCCGCTCACCGAAAAGTAGGATATCGATGTCCAGCGTGCGCGGTTGCCAGTGGCCGCCCGGCGGCCGGCCCAGCCGTTGTTCGATGCTCTGGCAGACCGCCAATAGCGCCAGCGGCGCGAGGCGCGTCTGCGCCAGGCACACCAGGTTCAAATACGGATCCTGCATGCCTGGCCCCACGTACTGCGTATCCCAGACGCGGCTGCACGCGTTGACACGGATCTCCGGATGCAACAGCAGCGCGAAAAGACCCTGCCGCAGGTACTGGAGGCGGTCGCCCAGATTGCTGCCCAGGCCCAGCACGATCTGCTCGGCGTGGCTCGGCGGCACCAGGTGGCCGGCGAGTTCGGTCATGTCCGTGCGCGCACGCGGGTATCGTGCCAGGACCGGTCGCGGTCCAGCGTCACGGACACGCGGCCCAGGAAATTCGGGATGGGCGGGTTCGGTTTGTGCACGGTCACGACGACCCGTTCGACCGGAAACCCCTGCAACAGGTCGTCGCAGATCGTCTCGGCCAGCGCCTCTAGCAAGTGGAAGCTCTGCGAGGCGGTGACGGCCAGGATACGCCGGTGGACCGCCACGTAGTCGAGGGCCTGGCTTAAACTGTCGGTCCGCGCGGCGTTGCTCCAATCTCCTTCCAGGGTCACGTCGATCACGAACCGCTGACCGAGTTCGCGCTCGGCCGGGTGAACGCCATGGTGCGCGTACACGTCGATGCCCGCCATCGTGATGCGGTCCATCCTAGAGAGCCTCCAGCCGTTCCGCCGCCGCCGCGATCTGAGCGTCCGGCGCCGTCAGACTGATACGGAACCAACCCTCGCCGCCGGGGCCGAAACCGACACCGGGCGTGAGCACGACGCCACGCTCCCGCAGAACCCGGCCACAGAATTCGACGCTGGTCTCGGCGGTCGGCACGCGGGTCCAGACGTAGAAGGTCGCCTGCGCGGGGAACACCGTCAACCCGGCGCGGCGCAGCGCCGTGACCAGGACGTCGCGCCGTGCCGCGTAGGGCCGCATGACGTCGGCCAGCAGGCCGTCGGCGACCTTGCCGAGCGCCGTGGCGCCGACTTCTTGCAGCGCGGTAAAGACGCCGGAATCGATGGTTTCTTTCAGCCGCGCCAGGCGGGCCAGACAATCGGCGTTGCCGGCGGCGAAACCGAGGCGCCAGCCGGTCATGTTGAACATCTTCGAGAGGCTATGGAACTCCACCACCTGCTGACGGCGGTGATCGACGGCTTCGAGCAGGCTGACCGGCCGGTGGCCATCCAGACTGACCTCGAGGTAGGCGGCGTCGTTGGCGAGCACGCAGCCGCGGGCGGCCGCGAACTCGGCCACGGGCGCGAAGAGTCCGGCACCGGCCTCAGCGCCGGTCGGGTTGTTGGGATAATTGAGCCAGAGCAAACGCGTACGCTCGTCCGCCAAACGGCGCAATTCCTCCAGATCCGGCAGGAACGCCCGATCCGCCGCCAGGCTGAACAGCCGCGGTTCGCCTCCGGCCAGAATCGCCCCCTGTGCGTACACGGGATAGCCGATATCGGGCACCAGGACATTGTCGCCCTCGCTGACCAGGGCCAACGGCAAGTGGGCGATGCCCTCCTTGCTGCCGATCAGGACCAGGATCTCGTGGTCGGGATCCAGATCCAGACCATGCCGCCGCCGCAGGAAACCCGCTGCGGCGCGCCGCAATTTCGCGTCGCCGCGACCGCTCGGATAGCGGTGGTAGGCGGCGTTGCGCACCGCCGCGGCAGCCAGGTCCACCAGGGAGGCCGGCGTGGGTTGATCCGGATCTCCCACGCCGAGATCGATCACATCCACGCCCTGGGCCCGCGCTTGATCGCGGGCCGCGTCGATGCTGGCGAAGAGGTACGGTGGCAGCTTGTCCAGGCGTTGCATGGTTGCGTTCGCTCACTCGCTTCCCAGCGTACGGCCCGCGTAGACGATCCCGCGGACCGAGGCCCGCGGGACGCTCAGCATTGGCGCTCGCGCGCCGGAGAATGTCTCGCAGATCGGCAAGGACCGCCCGCGGCCTTCCCCGCCGCCGCCACTTCCCGTTATCTGCTTTGACCGGAGGCGCGCTGGCGCTGCGCGTCGAACTGGAGTTGCTGATCGCACGCGGCGATGCCTTCGCGCGCGGCGCCGGCCCAGCGCGCATCGGTGCTCTGGACCGCCCGTTGGAACTGCGCCTTGGCGCCGGCATAATCTTCGCCGCAAAACAAAGCCTTGCCGTACGCGAAGTGGATCTTCGCAAGCGCCTGCGGGCCAATGCCAGCGAATCGCTGCACGGCTTCGCGCGCCGCGGTCACGGCGGCACCGCATTGTTCGGCTTCCACCATGACGATGATCATCGCCGACGTCTCGTCGATGTTGTCCGGCCTCAGTTCGAGATACTTGCCATAGGCCTCGATGCTCAAATCCTTGCGCCCGAGCGCATCGGCGGCGCGGGCCTTGGTCAGCAGGGCGTTGGCGTGCGTCGGTTCCTTGTCCAAGAGTTGGTCGCAGAGCGTGATGGTACCGGCATAGTCGTCGCGTTCCATGCTGGCTTGAATCTGCTGGTAGGCTGTGGAGCCGCCCGCATTGCCCCCGTACTCGGCGGCCTTGGCCGCATAGGAGTTCGCGCGTTCGGCGTTGCCGATCTTGCGCTGCTGCTCGGCAGCCTTGGTCGCCGCTTCCGCCAGCCGCGGCAGGATCTGGCTCGCAAGATCCGGACAGAACATGAGCGCGTCCTCGAGGGTGTCGACGGCCTGCATGGGGAAGTCCGACGCACTGTGCAGGATCCCGAGGTTAACGAGCACCGTACAGTTATGAGGGTCGCGCGCTTTGGCTTTGAGGTATTCGGCCCGCGCTTCCCGGTACTTCTTCTGCCGCGTGAGCACCTGCGCCAGATTCGCGTAGTCGAAGGCGTCCGCTTCCTCGGCGCGCACGGTGATGACGCGTCGGTAGGCGTCGGCGGCCAGGTCCATCTGCTCGGTCTGGCGGTAGGCGAGTCCCAGGCCTCGTAACGCCGGGAAGTACTCCGGACAGAACTCGACGATCGACAGCAGCTGCGGGATCGCCTGTTGCCACTGCTGTCGCTCGAGCATCTGCTGGGCTCCGGCGAACTGCAGCTGCGCCTCGGCCATCTGACCCGGGGTGCACTGCGCCGGGGCGCTCGCGGGAACCGTCACGAGCGCAAACGCAGCGGCTAGCAGCACCAGGCCGGACCGCTGGCTGGAATAGGTGTTCACGCTGGTACCTCCTGGGAAACCGCCGGCGGATTCCAGAACGACGGGCTATTTCGTTGACACAAGATGAATAACCTTAAACTCACCTCAGACCACTGTCAACCGCGCGCATCGTCGCGCTCGCTGCTGCCATTCAACCCGCCGGCGCGCCGGCGGTTCCCGTCCCCCGCGAGTCCAGCAGTTCGGTGTACCAGGCCGTCAGATCGGCCGCCATGCGAACGCGCGTGAAGTCGCGTGTGACGCGTTCGCGTCCCGCCAAGCCGCGGCGCCTCGCCTCGGCGGGATCGGCCAGCACCGCCGCTAACTGGCGCCGCAGATCCAGGACATCGCCCGGCGCGGCAAGCCAGCCGTTCTGCCCCGGCCGGTTCAGTTCGCGAACACCCGTCGGCAAATCGCTCGTAACAAGCGGCAGGCCGGCCGCCATGGCTTCCAACAGGACCAGGCCGAAGGTCTCGCTGCGGTCCTGGCTCGGCAGTACGAGCGCCCGGCTCGCCGCGAGCAACGCCGGCAACGCGGTATCCGGGACCTCCCCGCGCAAGCGTACGCGTTCCCGCAGATCCGACTGAGCGCAGCGACGGGCCAGAACGCGGTGCTGGGGGCCGGTGCCGACGATGTCCAACTCGGCTGCCGGCAACCTGGCGAGCGCCTCCAGCAAGACCATGAGTCCCTTGTACGGCACCAAGCGGCCAATGAACACAAAAGGCCCGCCGCCGGCCGGCGTGCGCGCAAGAAACGGCTCCGGATCAATGCCGAAGGGAATCACCCGCACCCTGTCCCGCCACGCGGCCAGTTCGCTCGATGTGGCACGCCAGGTCTCGCTCGAGACACACACGCCCGCGGCATATCCCAGACAGCGGCGAACCAGCGGCGCCACGAGCTGGCCGCCAAACCGCTGGCGCAGGATATCGGCGTGGTGCCAGATCGCTAAAAGCGGCCGCCGTCCAGGGCCGGACCTCGCGACCCGCAGCCAGGACCAGCACGCCAGCGGATTGGGCACGTGCAAGTGCACGATATCCGGTTGGAAGCGCGCGATTTCCCCGCGCAGCAGCCGGGGCAGTCCCAGCGTCAGCGGTTGGCTGCTCCAGGTTCCCAGCACGCCGGCGCGGATCAGTCCGCCCGCCGAACCGGGCAGGTCCTCACGGCTCGTGCGGCGTGCGTTTCCGGCAACCAGCACGCGCACCTCGTGGCCCGCGGCGAGCAGCCCTTCGGTCATGTTTCGCAGGGCGGTTTCCATGCCGCCCCTGGCCGGCGCGTAATATTTCCCGATCTGCAGGATGCGCATGCCGTCGAATGTAGCGCAGACCGCCGACCCAGCCCAAGCGCGGTTTTCGCCCGCGGCGGTTCCGCGGTACCGCGACCGCCGCCTGCGGCTCTGCGTCGAGCCGCCAGCCGCGGCGGCGCCGACAGAATTAACGGCGGCCCTCCCGCGGCGCGGGAGGGCCGTTTGCAACCGCCACTCGTGCTGGCCGCCGGAGCGGCCGCCGGAGCAACGTCTTACATCATGTCCATCCCGCCCATACCGCCGCCCGGCATCGGCGGCGTATCCTTCTCAGGGATCTCCGTCACGCACGCTTCGGTGGTCAACAGCATCGCGGCGATCGACGCGGCGTTCTGCAGGGCCGAGCGCGCGACCTTGGCCGGATCGATGATGCCGGCGGCCATCAGGTCCTCGTACTCGCGCGTGGCTGCGTTGAAGCCGATGTTGCTGCCCTTCTTCTCCTCGCGCAGCCGCGCGACGACCAGGCTGCCCTCGACGCCGGCGTTCTCGGCGATGAGCCGCAGCGGCTCCTCCATGGCGCGCGCGACGATATCGCGGCCCACGGCGGCTTCGCCGGTCAGATCGAGCTTCTTGACCGCTTCGCTCGCGCGCAGGAGCGCCACGCCGCCGCCCACGACGATGCCTTCCTCGACGGCCGCGCGGGTCGCATGCAGAGCGTCCTCGACGCGGTGCTTGCGCTCCTTCATCTCCATCTCGGTGAAAGCCCCGACGCGGATCACAGCGACGCCGCCCGCGAGTTTGGCCAGGCGTTCCTGGAGCTTCTCGCGGTCGTAATCGCTCGTCGTGTCCTCGATCTGGGCGCGGATCTGCGCCACGCGGGCCTTGACGTCGCCGGTCTTGCCCTTGCCGCCGACAAGCGTCGTGTTGTCCTTATCGATGGTGATCTTGGCGCAGCGGCCAAGATCGGCCGTGGTGGTGTTCTCCAGTTTGAGGCCGGCTTCCTCGCTCATCACGCGGCCGCCGGTCAACACGGCCACGTCCTCGAGCATGGCCTTGCGGCGGTCGCCGAAGCCCGGCGCCTTCACCGCCGCGACGCTCAACGTGCCGCGCAGTTTGTTGACCACGAGCGTGGCCAGCGCTTCGCCCTCGATGTCCTCGGCGATGATCAAGAGCGGGCGGCCCATCTGCGCGATCTTCTCGAGGATCGGCAACAGGTCCTTCATGTTGCTGATCTTCTTGTCGTGGATCAGGATATAGGGCTCCTCCAGTTCGACTCGCATCTGCTCGGCGTTGGTCACGAAGTAGGGGCTCAGGTAGCCGCGATCGAATTGCATGCCCTCGACCACGTCCAGTTCCATCTCCATGCCCTTGGCTTCCTCGACCGTGATCACGCCGTCCTTGCCGACCTTGTCCATCGCGTCGGCGATGAGCTTGCCGATCTCCATATCGTTGTTGGCGGAGATGGACGCAACCTGCGCGATGATCTGACTATCCTTGACGGGCTTGGCCTGCTTCTTGATCGCCTCGACCGCCGCCGCGGCCGCCTGCTCGATGCCGCGCTTCATGAACATGGGATTGGCACCGGCCGCCAGGTTCCGCAGCCCCTCGTGCACGATGGCCTGCGCCAGCACGGTCGCGGTCGTGGTGCCGTCGCCCGCCACGTCGTTGGTCTTGCTGGCGACTTCCTTGACCATCTGGGCGCCCATGTTCTCGAAGGGATCCTTAAGTTCGATCTCCTTGGCGATGGTCACGCCGTCGTTCGTGACGACCGGAGCGCCGAATTTCTTGTCCAGAATCACGTTTCGCCCGCGCGGGCCGAGGGTGATCTTGACCGTGTCAGCGAGCATGTCGACGCCGCGCTTGAGCTGCTCGCGCGCGTCTTCTGCGTATTTGATCTGCTTGGCCATGGGCTCTGCTCCTTTTGCAACCGCCGGCCGGCTCCGCCTGCCGGCGAAATCCCGGATGATTAGAGGATGGCGAGGATGTCGCCTTCGCGCAGGATCAGGTAATCCGCGCCGCCGACGGAGACTTCGGTGCCGGCGTACTTGCCGTAGAGCACCGTGTCGCCCTTCTTGACCTCGGGCGCTACGCGGTTGCCGCTGTCGTCCACGCGGCCCGGCCCGACGGCGATGATCTTGCCCTGCTGGGGCTTTTCCTTGGCGGTGTCGGGAATGATGATGCCGCCCTTCATCGTCTCGCCCTCCATGGGCTGCACGATCACCCGGTCGGCCAGGGGCTTGATCGCGATGGCCATGTTCTGCCTCCTCGTAGAGTGGATCCAGTGGTTGGTCCCGGGGATGTGTCGAGGTATTAGCACTCGCACCCTGAGACTGCTAAGCGGGGGGGAATATAAGGAAGGCAGCGTCGCTCGCAACCATAAAATAACCCATCAGCGCATTTTATGGGGAAAACGGCCACAGGTGCGTCAAAATGGCAGAACTGCTTGTCAGTAAGGCCGATGTTTTTACGCGATGTCGTCTCGGCACCGCCGGCTTTGGCGGCGAAAGCCCGATCGCTGTCCTGCGTTGACCGCCGCAGGCGACGGCAAGGCAATCAGCCTTCCACGTCGAACGGCACCTCGTTCAGCAGGCGGCGATCGAGGTAGACCCGCAAGTAGTAGCGCCCAGGCTGGCGCTCCTTCTCGCGCGACAGATTCAAGCGAGAGTCCAGCGTGACCACAGGCTTGGTCGCGATGTCGTACGACCGCTGCTCATGGCGCAGATCGATCGCTTTCTTGTAGACCACTTCATGGACCGCCGCGACGGCTTGCGGATCGGCTGCCAAGCGCGCGGCCAGTTTCTTGGCGGTCTTCTCGTCGAATTGATCCCGCCAAGACGCCAGAACATCCGCCGGCAGCGCACCCGTCGAATCCGGCGCGACCTGCTCCGGCAGGCGGACCTCGTGCCGCGCAATCTCCGCGTAGCGCCGGAACATCTCGCGGCCATCGGGCCGGATCCAGACCAGATGCACGCTGTAGATCCGCCGCGGCCGCACGTTGCGCAGCACGACCTCGGCCTTGAGGTGGCTCTCGTCCCGGATCTCGAACCTGCCGTCAGTGACCGGACGCCAGCGCGCGCCGGTGTAGCGCCGGAAGAGGTCGATCTCAACCTGAAAATCGGCGGGAGCGAACGCCGTCTCGGCGGCCGCGGTTGGTGCGGCGTCGCGCGCAGCATCGCGAAATTCGTCCGTCGTACACCCGGCCACAACCACCGCGACGGCCGCCGCCGCCGCGGTTGCGACCGCCCAACGTTTCCAGACTGGCGGATTCATGCCTGCCCCTTCCCACAGCGGTCACAGGTGCGGCGGCCGGTCGAGCCGGCCGCCGCGTCGCGATGTCGAGAATGTGTCACCATGCGCGAATTATTTCAAGAGCATCATCTTGCGGACCAGATCGCCGTCCGCGGTCTGCAAGCGGTAGAAGTACATCCCGCTGGCGGCCTCGTTGCCCTGATCGTCGCGCCCGCGCCAGGTCACCTCGTGTCGCCCGGCTTCCTGGCGTCCGTGCAGGAGCGTGGCGACCAGCTTGCCCTGCACGTCGTAGACGCGCAGTTGCACGAGTTGTTCGCGGGGCAGATCGAAGGCAATGACCGTTTGCGGGTTGAACGGATTGGGCTGGTTCTGCGCCAGTTGCAGGAACCGGGGCGGCGGCACATCGGTGCTGGCGGTGACAATGGTGAAATCGGCGTCGGAGGTGTCCTGCGCCGATCGCGACACCGCGTCCAGCACCTCGACCCGCACCCGGCAGAGGTAACTCGGTTGGCCCGCCGGCGCGGCGATCAACCACTGGTAGCTGCCGTCGAACGGTCCGGCCGCCAGCAACATCGGGAACGTCGCCCCACCGTCCAGGGACAGCCAGACGTTCGCATGGACGACGCCGATATCATCGGATGCATTCCAGGTGATGTTCAGGAACTGCCCGTTGACGTAGGTGCCGCCCGTCGGGCCCGTCACCGCGACCACCGGCGGCAGCAGGTCCGGCGTGACCGCATTGCCCGTGATGCGCAGGTCGTCCACGGCCGCTTCGACCAACGAACCCGCGCCGTTGTCTTCGGCCCGGAACCGTAATCGCAGCTGCGACGGGATCGGGAAATAGTCGTTGAGCACGAAGCTCACGGGCTGCCAGCTGTTGTTCGAAACCAAGGTGTATTCGAGGTTCGTCCAGCTCTGCCCGCCGTCGTTCGAGATGTCGACGGTCCAGGGATCCTCACCCGGGCTGTTGCCCAGATCGTTGGTGAACCAGCGATAGTAGCTGACCTGCACGCTGCTGAAGCCGCTCACGGTGTAGGTCGGCGTGGTCAGCGTCGTGTGGCCGTTGTCCACATCGCTGTAGCCGACGCTCTGGCCTGCGACATGCTGGCCGGTGAACCAGCAATTGACGCCGGGGTCCGGGGTGTGGTCCGCGTCCGGCTGCACCGGCTCGTTATCCTGCCAGGTGCCGATGGGAATGCCGTGTTCCCAGTTGCCGGCCGTCGCGGTGTCGCCGCCGTCGAGGTTGACCGTCCAGCCGGTCGCGGTTTCGCAGTTGCCGTCCTCGACGACCTGCGTCTCGGCCGCAATCATGAAGCTGTACGGCGGCCACGGCGCGCCGGCCGGGTCGGCGCTCGTGTTGCCGACCACATCCGCCGCGGTGATCCAGTACTGGACGCGGGTGCCGGCAGGTTGCCCGGGAATCGCCGCCTGCACAAGCCCGCTCGGAGCGTCGACCACGGTCATGGGCAGCGTGTACGGTCCGCCCTGGCCGCTGATGGTGTAATGCAGATTCCTGTCGGCCACACCGCTCAGATCGGTGATGGTCGATTGGATTACATAAGGGCCTACAGTGTCGTCGGTGTCGAAGATCTGGGTCGTGCCCGTGATGGACGGGCCCCGGATGTCGACGAGGTCGAAATCCGCTGTGGCCGTCTCGTTCTCGCGGATGTTCACATTGAAGACCGTGTCGGGGGCGCAGCTGGCATGCCAGACCGCGATGTCCCAGACACCGACCGGCACGCCGCCCTGGTACTGGCCGCTGGCGCCCGTCGCGAACTGTCGGCCGGCGCCGACGACGGTCACCGTCGCGCCGGAGATCGGCGCCCCGCCGGCCGAACTGTTGCGCACCTGACCGGCCAGCGTCCCCTGGGTCTGCGGCACGATCGGCCGGAAGAGGATGGCGCGGCCGGACTGCAGGCTGGCCGCGCCGCCGCTGTAGCGGTTGCCGAACGCATACGTCAAACCATCGGTGCGCGTGTGGTCCTGGATGCCGGTCGTGAACGCCGTCGATTCGTCCGTGTAGGTCGAGATGCTCTTGTACTGGAAGACGATCGGGCCGTCGCCGGTGTCCGTCGCGTGATGGGCGGGATCGTAGAGGATGATCTGGAACGTGCAATTACCACCGTAGCTGCTGCCCGAGTAGTTGCCGAACGCCTCCCACTGCACGATGAACCGGTGCTGCGCGGCGTCGTGGTAGGTATAGACCTGACCGCCGGCGAGATCGTCCCAGAAGGCGCAAACCATCGCGTTGGGAGACCCGTCGGCCGGCAAGACCCAACTCCGGTACAAGACGAGATACGTGTTGCCAAGGGCCAGCCAGCCGTTCGAACAGATCGAGACCCGGTTGTAAGTCTGGCCGTAGTAGGTGAACGGAAACGGCAGATCGAAGCGGCGCGTTTCGTCGGCGTGGCGAGTGTTGTCGTTGATGCCGGTGTTGGCGCCGATCGGCGAAATTTCGACCCAGTCGTAGACCGGGGCCAGCGGATCGCTATCGGTGTTGTCGAAGGCCCAGTAGCCGTAGGCGTCCGGGCCGGTGGGATCGCCGGCGGCAGCGGTGCCGATCACCACCGGATACTCCAGGACCTGCGTGCCGCCCTCGGCGAAGGTGAGCGTGACCACGAAGCTCGTCAGAGCGCCGCGATAGCAGTCCGCGGCGATGCTGATTGCGAAGGGGTCGGACTGGCTGCTCCAGTTGCCGACGGTGATCGGACCCCAGGCGCCCGAGGCGTCGGTCACGGTCACCCACTGGCTGGCGCAGCTGAGAATGCCGGTCACGCCCGCCGTCGCCGTGTTGCCGAGGTTGTGCAGACCAAAGCGAATGGCGCCGCTCTCGCCGGGATCCAGATTACCGCCCGGACCGGAGAAGGCGATGTCCCGGAACGTGCCGCGTGCGCCGGAAACCGGCACGTCGACGAGGCTGGTCCAGGTCTGGCCGCTGCCGGTGGCGTCAAGCCGCAGAGCTGCGACCTCGCCGCCGGGTGCGCCGGCTTCGATACGCACGCGGAAGGTGCCCGAGGCCGTGCCGCCGGCGGCTACCGTTCCGTAGCTGGCGGTCCCGTTCAAGACGGTGACGTGAGGCAGCGCGCTGGTCAGCACGGCGGTGGCAGCGGTCACGCTGCTGGTCCCGTTGTTGCGCAATTGCACCAGCAGGTCCAGCGTCTCGCCCGGGTTGGGCACGCCGTCGCCGTTGCCGCTGACCTCGCTGATCGTCAGCGCGTGGAAATCGAGGGAGCGCGTCACCGCGCCCGCGGCGGTCGCGCCGAGGTGCGGCTTCAGATTGGTGCCGGTGACCGTCACGTGGACGTCGCCGGCCGCGGCGCCGGCGATCGACAGCACGGCCTGTCCCGCAGCGTCGCTGAACGCGAAGTCTTGCACGGCGCCGGCCTGGTAGACGGCGACCCAGGCGCCGGCCACGGGCTCCCCGCCGCGGGTCACCGTGACCGGCAGCGCGTTGGCGCCCGTCGATACTTGCGCGGGATAGTTCACCTGGAGGGCGGCCGGCACGCCCGTGTAGATCGCGGTCGCCGGATCCCCCATGATGTTGTTCCACGTCGACCAGATCGGGACGATGGTCGGCTGGTTGGTCCCGTAATTCAAGTAGACGTTGATCTTGCCGCGGGTCAGCGCCGGACCGGTCCGGTGCCCGGGCAGGTTGATCAAGCCGTTCATGACGCCCAGGAAGATGCAGTTGTTGTAGCGCGTGTGGGTCCCGAGGGTGGCGGTGCCGATCGCCGCGACGCCACCGCCGTTGACCGCGCGCAGAAACGCCTCGCTGCGGCAGGTAGTGTCGGACTGAAAGCTGCCCGTGCCGCAGGTCATGACCACCGCGTACGGCAGCTTCTGGCCGTTGGTCAAGGCGGCAATGTGCGACGTGGTCATGCCGCTCATGTTCAAGTAACCGCGGTAGGTGAAGATCGTTTCGCCCTGGTTGATGGTGTTGATCATCTGCGTGGTGAAGTTGCCGCCCCAGATCGTGTCGACCCGGGTGTAACCGCGCTGCAGCAACTGCTCCTTGACGAACTGATTGACGAAGATGCAGCTGTCGCCGGAATACGACGGATCGCCGGTCAGCCCAGCGGTCGTGAACCAGTCGGTGGTCGTCATATACGGATTCGCTTCGTATTCGACGATCTTGTCGATCACCTGTTGCAGCTGAGTGGTGCTGACAACCGAGATACGGCCGATGTGGATGTCGGGAAGCGGATCGCTGCCGGCGAGAAGCGTGTACTCGTGGTCTCCCTCGCCGCCGTAGCCGGAGTAGGATTCGGTCCAGGTCGGGATGGCGACGGCGCCGTTGGCGTCGCCGATCAGACTGACGTACTCCAAGGGCGGCTGCAGCGTGTTGTACTGCTGCTGGAGCCAGCTCTTGATGGCCGAGTTGGTGGTGCCGGTGGTGGTCGTGGTCACCAACAGCACGTTGTAACCCTGGCGGCGGCGCCAGTCCGCCAACTTCGTCACGATATCGACGACCGTGGCGTTGGCGGGGCAGATCATAATGTAGGAGCCGGGGCCGACGTCCGTGCCCCGGTCCGGTTCGTAGCCGAGCACGAGCTGTTCGTAAAGGGCCGCGAACGATTCGGGGATCAGCGCCGGCGTCCGCGCCGCGTCGTTGCGCTGGTCACGCCCCGCGAACTCGATCTCGACGGACATCCGCCTGGCAACTTCAGTGCGGCCGGTCGCCGGATCGTAAGCCACCGGGGAGAACGTCACCGGAACCACGCGCAGACCGTGCAGCAAGGCCGGCTCGCCGACCAGGACCTCCGGTTCGCTGCGCGCGGCACGGTACCAGGTTTCGGAGAACTCCGCGGTGCCCCGTTTGTCCGACCGTTCGATCGGCAAGTTCGGCGCCAAGGCCATGTCCCCAAGCGACACCATGTCGCGCTCGCGCAGCGTCGCCGTCGCGCCCAGGCCGGGCGGCAGCGCGACCAGATGCGTGATCGTCGGCAGCTCGGGCTGGCCTTCAGCGCCGCGATGGCCGCCGTCGGTAAACTCCAGACTGCGGAAGCTGCGTCCGGCGACCTCGACCGCCGAGACGTCGACGCTCGGGATCTCGAGCACCAGGGTCAGCCCTGTGGCCTTCGACGTGACGATGTCGACCGTCGGCGCGCCGATGCGTCCGGCCGGTGTCAGCGCGAGAGATTCGACGGTTTCGTCCGCGATAGCGGACAGCGCCGTAAGCACGAGAACGGCGAGCAGCAGAACACTCGCGGGATGGCAACGCATGATGGCCTCCGTCAGTTGGCAGCCTTGGTTTCGCTCGGCCCGCCGGTCGCGTTGCGGCGCGGGTCTGCGGTCAAACAGAAATTATAGCAGATCGGGTACTCGCAAGTATCTGGGAAAATTATGACATTTTCGTGCAATATCAGTCGAGATCTCCTCGATTGTTGGTCTTGAAACATCATTATTGTGCTATTGTAATGCTCTTTGGGCAGGTTTCCGAAGGTCCTTCGGCGACCGGCGGCACTTCACACAGGCCGGCGATCCAGATGGCCGGTAGGGATCGGATCGTCTAAAACTATAAAAATCATGGAAATGTTGCGAATTAAGATCCCGTAAATATGAGAATACGCGTTCTGGTGCAGCTGACATTCCACGTGTTATAATTGCAGCGCTTGAATTCCACGGTCGCTGACGACCCCGAACCACGTCGCCCGACTCCCCACGGGAGGATGAATCATGAAACGCTGTGTCCAGACGTCCCTCGTCCTCTGCCTGTTATGCGGCGGCGTTGCCCTGCAAGCCGCTGTGATCAATGTCCCTGGCGACTATGCGCAGATCCACGCGGCCGTCCAAGCCGCTGCCGCCGGCGATACGGTGCTGGTCGCCGCAGGCACTTATTACGACTGCGTGCATCCCACTGAGGGACCAGGCACCACGCCAGCGTGTGTGATCATGCGGCCGGGGGTGACGCTGCGCGGCGTCGGCCCCGACGCGACGATCATCGACGCTGCGGGCCTGGGCCGTGGGATCTTCGTCGAAGGCACGGCTAACGTGCGCATCGAGAACCTGCGAGTGACCGGAGCCTACGCCGACGTCTACGGCGCCGGCATCTTGATCCGGCAGGCTTCGACCGGCGCAACGGTCACCGACGTCAAGATCGTCGCCAACGAGGACGGCGGCATCATCGTGATCGACAACTCCGAAGCCATCCTGACCCGTGTGGCGTTTCTGAATAACCTGGCCAAACAAGGCGGTGGCCTGGCCGTCGAGGAGTCCAGCACCGTCGCGGTCAACAACTGCCATTTCGAGGGCAACCAGGCGCCGTCCGGCGCCGGCATGTTCTTTCGCTCGGGGTCCACGGTGACGATGACCGGCTGCGTCATCATCAACAATACCGTGACCGCCGACTTCGGCTACGGCGGCGGGGTAGGAGTCTTGAACAGCCATTGCGACATCAGCGGCTGCGAGATCTCCGGCAACTCGACCCGCGGCGCCGGCGGCGGCCTGGCGTATATCGACGGCGCGACGGGCCTGGTCACCGATTGTCAGATCAGCGGCAACTCGACCACGGCGGCGTACAATTTCGGCGCCGGCATCTCGTGCCAGTCTTCCGCGCCGACGCTGCGCAATCTGCTCATTGTGGGCAACAACGCCACGAGCCTCGGCTCGGACGGCGGCGGGATCGATATCCAGTTCACGCCCGCGCCTCTGGTCGAGAACTGCACCTTGGTCGGCAATCGCTGCGCGGCCGACGGGCTCGCCGGCGGCATCCTCGTCCAGTGGGGAGCCGATCCGCTGATCGCCAACTGCATCATCGCCGGCTCCCCGGCCGGCGCCGGCATCGCCTGCATGTTCTCCGATCTGGCGACAGTCTCCGGCTGCAACATCTGGCAGAACGCCGGCGGCAACGAGATCTGCGGGATCGACGGCGGCTGCAACTTCTCCGCCGATCCTCTCTTTTGCAACCCGGGCGAAGGCCATTACGGCATCCAAAACGACAGCCCTTGCGCGGCGGGCAACCACCCCGGCGGCGGGGATTGCGGCAGCACCTATTGCGGCGCCTTCGCACCCGGCTGCGGCACTGGCGCCGGTGATCTGCCGGTCGCGATGCGCGCGTTGGGTAACGCTCCGAACCCCTTCAATCCGCAGACTACCATCTTTTTCGTGCTTGACGTACCCGGCGACGCTATGGTTCGTATCTACGACTTGCGCGGCCGCACCCTCCGCACCTTCACGCGCACTGCCGCGGCCGCCGGAGTCCGGCATGAAATCAACTGGGACGGCCGCGACGAGGCCGGATACACGCTGCCCAGCGGCGTCTATCTGTACCGGCTGGAGTCCAGAGGCGTTTCCACCACCAAGAGGATGAGCCTAATTCGATGAAGCGAGACCATCTGCCTGGTTTCGCGCTGCTCCTGCTGGTCCTGGCCGCCACTGCGGCGGCCGGGACCGCGGACGATGCGGCGCGCGCAGCTGTCGCCACGCTCGACGTCCGGCCTGCGGTGACGATCCTGACCTTCCCGCCGCTCGCCGGCGAAACCGGCGATCAGTCCCACGCCCTCGGCGCCGTCGTGGCCTTGCCGGCCGACGCGACGACGGCGACGGCAACGCTCCTGACCGGCCGCGCCGGCGAGGTCAAGCTGGCGGGCAAGCCGATGCTGCAGCGCGGGCAGCCTCTGGTGGTGGTCTGCGTCAGCGACCCAGGCCCGGAGCCGATCACGGTCGCCGTGCATCACGACGGCGACTGGGGCGCCAAGACCTCGGATCGCCTCGCCTCCTTTGGCTTGCGCGCCAGTCTGCCGGGACTGCCGCAAGCCGACGGCGCCAAGTCACTCGCCCACCCGCTCGGCGGTAGCTACGTGATCATCTGCGGCCCGCAGTTCGCCGGCGCGGTTGCCCCGCTGGCCGACTGGAAAACCCGCAAGGGCTGGCCCGTGGTCGCCGTCACGACCGACCAAACCGGCACCACCAACGCGGCGATCCGCGCCTGGTTGCAGGAAGCGTATCAGACCTGGTCGCGGCCGCCGGAGTATGTGCTGTTGGTCGGCGACGTCGACGTGATCCCGTCCTGGAGTTTCTCCGGCAACGTCACCGATCTGCCGTATCAGCTCCTGGACGGGGACGACTGGCTGCCCGACGTCATGCTCGGTCGTTTCTCGGTCGCGAACCAGACGGAATGCCAGGCCCTGGTCGCCAAAACGGTGTACTACGAGCAGTCTCCCTACCTCGACCAGACCGCCTGGTTCACCCGCGGCGTGATGGTGGCCGGCCAGTACGGGTCGACGACGCCGATGCACACCGTCCGCTACTGCGGCGAACAACTCGGTCGCCTGGGCTTCGATCCCCTGGTTCCGGTCACGCCGATCCAGACCACGGGCAATTACATCGTCTCGCCATACATGCCCAGCGACGGCATCGGGATCCCGCAGAACCTGGGACCCGCCGTGATCAAGGAAGCCATCGACACCGGCTGCAGCATGGTGGTCTACCGCGGCTGGGCCTACGGAACCGCCGGTTGGGAACCGCCCCACTACACCGTCAACCAGATCCCGGCGCTCGCCAACGGCGCCATGCTGCCGGTGGTCATGAGCTTCGTCTGCCTGAACGGAGATTTCTCGGCCAGCGAGCCCTGCTTCGGCGAAGTCTTCACCCGCGTCGGCGGCAACACCCCGGAAACCTTCAAGGGCGCCGTCGCCTTCCTCGGCAACGGCGAGCACTGGTCGCACACCCGCCACAACGACGCCATGGCGATCAGCGTCTTCGAACGCATCACCGAACCTGCGCTCACCACCCTCGGCAGCCTGCTCAACGCCGGCAAGCTGAGGTTCATGGAGTTCTTCCCGGGGACCCTCGACGAGATCGGCGACGAGCTGTCGGTGGAGTTCTACTTCCATATCTATAACGTGCTCGGCGATCCGGAGCTGAACTACTACCGCGCCTTGCCGACCGCGCTGGCGGTCTCGCATCCCGCCGCGCTGCCGGCCGGCGCCACGCTTGTCGATGTCGCCGTAGCCGAGGCGGGCAGTTTGCTGCCGCTGGCCGGCGCCCGCATCGGCATTGCCCAGGGCGGCCAACTGCTCGGTGCGGCGCTGACCGGCGCCGACGGAATCGCGCGCGTCAGTCTGCAGACCGCCGCGGCGAACGGCAGTGTCGACCTGACCGTCACCCATCCGGACCGTCTCGCCTATACGGCCGCGCTCAACGCGAGCACCAGCGATCATTTCCTCGCGCTCGATTCACTCGCCGTGAGCGCCGCCGGAGATCTCGCCGTTCCGATCCAGCCCGGCGCCGAACTGTCGTTGCTGCCGGTCATGCGCAACCTCGGCTCGCAGACAAGCGGCGAAGCGACCCTGACCTGGACCGCGGAAGGTCCTGCCGTCGTGGCGGCCGCCAGCGCGGCGCTCGGCGGCCTCGCTCCCGGCGCGACGGGCGAACCTGCGACGCCGTTTACGATGACGGTGCTGCCCGCCGCCGCGGATGGCGCCCGCATTCGCGGCTTCCTGTCCGCGGCGCACGATGGCCAGACCAGCGAATCGAGCTACGAACTGGTGGTTTCGGCTCCCGACCTCGCGGTGACCGCAGTGACGGCCAGCGGCGACGGCTGGGTCGAGCCGGGGACCACGACCGACTTGATCTTGACCGTGGCGAACCACGGCACCCTCGCGAGCGACGGCGGTAGCCTCGACCTCGCGCTGACGCTTCCGGTGGGCGCCACCCTGCTGACCGAGACCATCGCGTTGCCGGCTTTGGCGGCCGGGGGCGGCCAGGCCACCGTCGGTCCGGTCGCGCTGCAAACCGACACGGCATTGGCCGGCGGCACGACCCTGAACGTCCTCGTGACGGCCACCCATCTCGCGGGCGCCGTCCAGGAACTCAGCTTCGCGATCGCGGTCGGCCGTGGCGACGTGACCGAGCCCAGCGGACCTGATGCGTACGGCTACTATGCCTACGACAGCGCTGATTTCCTGTACCCCGATCAACGGCCGGTCTACCGCTGGCTGGAGATCAGCACGGCCTTGGGCGGACCCGGCACCCGGCTGCCGTTCACGATCGACAACCTCGACCGCAATGTCGTCGTCGACTTGCCTTTTACGTTCAAGTTCTACGGCGAGGATTTCCAACGTGTGCGGATCTCGGACAACGGCTGGCTCAGCTTCGACGCCGACAACGATTTCTACAATTTCTACAACTGGCCGATCCCTCTCGCCCACGGCAACGCGGCCCTCGTCGCACCATTCTGGGACAACCTGACGCCGGAGCCGTTTGCCGACCCGCAGAGCGATCCGGTGGGCATGGACAGCGACGGCATTTACTGGTTCTACGACGAGCCCGCCGGCGAGGTCATCTTCGAGTGGAGCCGAATGCGGCATCTCTATGCCGAAATCGCCGTGCTGCAGACGTTCCAGGCAGTGTTGCGCGATCCGGCGGTCCACGCCGCCACGCCGACGGGTGACGGTGAGATCCTGTTCTTCTACAAGCAGATCAGCGACAGCGATCACTTGCGGATGTACGCCACGGTCGGCATCGAGTCGCCGAGCGAAACCGTTGGACTCGAACTGACCTACGACGGCATCCGCACCCGCGGTTTCGCGCCGCTCGGACCGGGTCTGGCGGTCCGCCTGACGACGGCACCACCGGTGCGCGTGCCCTTGACGCTTGCGGCCTTCGAGCGCCAGCAGCAAGGCGACTTGGCGCATCTCGCCTGGGTGTACGATGATCCGCGCCCGGTCGTCGGCTGGCGCATTCACGCCGCCGGGCCGGCGGGCCGCACGTGTCTTTCGGCGGCGGCCCTGCCTGCCGAGGCGCGCAGTTGCGCCGTGCCGGCCGACCCCGAGACCGAGCTGATTCTCGAAGCGTTGCTGCCCTACGGGGGCGTGTGCGAAGTCGGCAAGGCGCAAGCAGACGAGATTCGGCTGCAGTTCTTCCTCGCCGAACCCTTGCCGAATCCGATGCGGGGCGAAGCCGCCCTGGCGTACGCGCTGCCGCGAGCGGGCAGAGTCCAACTGCGGATCTTCGACGTCCGCGGGCGCTGCGTCGCGACGCTGCTCGACGGACCGGTGGAGGCGGGCCCAGGCCTCGTGACCTGGCAAGGCCGCGATCAGCGCGGCCGGCCCGTCGCCAACGGCGTCTACTTCTATCGGCTCGAGCACGCGGGCAAGATCCTCACCCGCAAATTGCTGCTGGTCCGCTGATCACCCGAATCCGACCGGACGCTCCCGGACGTCCGGTCGGCTGTTGTGACCGGTCAACGATGAAGCTGATCCTGCTGCTGATGGCGCTCTTGATCGCCCTGGGTTTTTGGGAAACGGCGCGACACCGCTGGTATCTGCGCCGGATTCCCGTCCGGGTTCACGTCAACGGCAGCCGCGGCAAGAGTTCAGTGGCGCGTCTGATCGCCGCCGGACTGCGCGGCGGCAATCTGACCGTGGTGGCCAAGACCACCGGTTCGGCGGCGGCGATGATCCACAGCGACGGCAGTGAAACGCCGATCGTTCGCCGCGGCGGAGCGAACATCCGTGAACAGCTCAAGGTCATCCGCGACGCGGTGCGCGAAGACTGCCAGGCGCTGGTCATCGAGTGCATGGCGGTGCGGCCGGATCTGCAACGGGTCTGCGAGCATCATATCGTCCGCTCCAGCCACGGCGTGATCACCAACGTACGGCCCGACCACCTCGAGGTCATGGGCCCGACGCTCGAAGACGTGGCCGCCAGTCTGGCCGGCACCATCCCGCGGCGCAGTCATCTGTTCCACGCCGAAGACACCTTCGCCGACTATCTGGCAGCCCGCGCGCGCGGCGTCGGTTCACGCTGCACGCAAGCCGCGGCGGCGGAGGTCAGCAGCGAGGAGATGGTAGGATTCGGCTACGTGGAGTTCCCCGAGAACGTGGCGCTCGCCCTGGCGGTCTGCGAGGCGGCGGGCGTGGCGCGCGAACAGGCGCTGACCGCCATGTACCGGGTGCAGCCGGACGTTGGCGCGATGACGCTTTGGCCCCTGGCCACGGATCACGGGACCGTCACCTTCGTCAACGGCTTCGCCGCGAACGATCCGATGAGCTACTTGCGCATCTGGGAGCGTCTGAAGCTCGCCGAGCGGGCCCAAGACGTGATTCTGGTCTTCAACAACCGGTCCGATCGCATGCGGCGGGCGAAGGACCTGTTGCCGCTCTTCGGCCGCGAATTGCCGGCCCGCCGGTTCGTCATGATCGGCGAGGCGACCTCCCTGCTCGTCGACATCCTGCGCCGCCGGCAGCTGCCGATGGACCGCGTCGACGACCTCGCCGGGCGGCCGGCTCCCGAACTCTGGGCCAAACTGGCCGAGTTTTGTCCGTCCGGCGGCCTGATCATCGGCATCGGCAATATCAAGGGAATCGGGAACGAGCTGCTGGACTACCTGCGCGGGCGCCGGCTCCAGGAGGTGGCTTGATGCTCTGGCAAGCGATTGGCCTGGGTCTTGTCGTGAGCCTGGTCTTCACCGAAATCCTCGGCCTGGCCGCTGGCGGGCTGGTCGTGCCCGGGTACATCGCCATCTTCCTGGACCAACCGCTGCGAATCCTCGGCACCGTTCTGGCCGCGCTGCTGACATATGCGAGCGTCCGCCTACTTGGTCGTTTCATCTTGCTGTACGGCCGGCGGACCATGGTGTTCAGCGTGCTGGCGGGCTTTTTGTTCGGCTATCTAACGCGCTACCTGCTTGTTTTCAACGAGGCCATGGCGCTCGGCGTCGACGCTGCGCTGCTGCAATCAGTCGGCTATATCATCCCCGGTCTGATCGCCTACTGGATGCTGCGCCAGGGGATCGTCGAGACGCTCTGCACCATGTTCATGGCGGCGTTCATCGTCCGGCTGGCGCTGGTCGCCGCCCACGGAGGCAGGCTCATTGAGCTGGCGATTGGATAAACGGCGCAAGTGGATCTTGCTGGGGCTCGCGGCGCTGGCGCTGCTCTTGCAGGCATTGCTCGACGCAACGCGCGCGCCGATGCGCCAGCGCGACTACGAGCTGAAACTGGCCGCGGCCGAAAGCGCCGCCGAGGCGTTCCAGGCCTTGCGCGACTGGCGGCTGCTCTCCGGTGCGCAGGTCGATCTCGTCAACGACCCCGCGGGCACCGGTTTGATCGGCCCGGAGTTCAGCCAGATCACAAACGCGCAGGGCAACCTCGAGGCCAAACTCACGAGCCTGAATCCGAACTGGGCGGCGGTGCTCGTCGAGTACTTCCGTCAACTCGGCCTGAATCCCGGCGACCCGGTGGCGGTAGCACTTTCCGGCTCGTTCCCGGGCCTGAACATCGCGCTGTTCGCGGCCATGGAAACGCTGCGCCTGCGGCCCGTGGTGATCACATCGATCGGCGCGTCGATGTGGGGCGCCAACGATCCCGACTACACCTGGCTGGACATGGAAACGATCTTGTTCGACAAGGGGATCTTCACGACCCGCAGCCAACTCGCCAGCTTCGGCGGCGGCAATGATATGGGCCGGGGACTGAGCCCGGACGGTCGCCGTATGATCGAGAACGCCGCAGCGCGCAACGGGGTGCCCTTGCTCGAAGTCGAAAACATCGAACAGGCGATCACCAAGCGCATGGCGTTCTATACCGAGCAGGCCCGCGGTCGCGCCTATCGTTGCTGCGTGAACATCGGCGGCGGCGTGGCCAGCCTCGGCAGCACTCACAACCAGGTGCTGATCGGTTCGGGCGTCAACACGGACCTCGGCCAGCACAACTGGCCCCGCAAGGGCACCATGATCCTGTTCGCCGAGAAAGGCGTACCCGTGATCCACCTGCTGCGCATGGTGCCCCTGGCGCGCCGGCACGGGTTGCCGGTTTCGCCGGACTACTTGCCGCCGCCCGGCGACGGCGACGTATTCGTCAAGCAAATGTATCGATTGCCGCTGGTCGCCGCTGTGCTGATCGTCTACTGCAGTCTGTGCGTCATGATTCTCGCTCCCGAACTGCGGCGCGGCCTCTTCGACCGCTTGCCCGGACGACGTCCTGACACGCCAACGCCGGGGGCATCAGTATGAACCGCCCGTTGATCCGTCTGCGCCTCCTGATCCTGTTCAGCCTGATGATCATGGTCGGTGCGGCCGGGCCAGCCGCGGCTAAGTCGACCTGGGTGTCCATCCGGGATCTGCATGGCGGCCCGACGACGTGCCTCGACATCGGCGGTACGCAACAGGATTACGTCCTCCTCGACGCCGGCACCCCGGTCCGCATGACCGTGCAAGGTCCGCGGCGCCTGAAGCTGATCACCCGCTACGTGTTCGACGCCGAAGACCGCGCCCGCACTCATTACACCGTGATCGTCGCCGTCGACGGCGAGGAAGTCCTGCGCAAGTCGTTCACCGGACAAGCTCAGGCCAACGCCGCCGTTTGCCAGAAAGCCGATCAGCGGATCGGCGTGATCCGGCGCGGCTACCTCGATATTCCCGCCGGCCGCCACGAGGTGACGCTGCGCGCCGAAACCGAGGGCCGCGGCCGCGTGGCAACCCGTGTTTTCCGACTGGTGCGCCGCCAGCCCGAAGCCTGGGTCGCGTTCGCCCCCGAGGGTTATCAGGAACTGCGGCACCTGCAGTTCGAATCCGGCGCCCAATCGGTTTACTACCAATTCGCGGCTGGCTCGCCGCTGCGTTTGATGCTGAACGGCCCGACGACGCTGCGCCTGGGCACTCGCCTCGACTTCGATCACACGATGAACGGCAGTCAGAACTACGCCCTGCAGGTGACCATCGACGACGAAGTCTGGCGCACCTTTCATTTCGACGCGACGGCGTTGACGGCAGCCCACTATCTCGAGCGGTCAGACCTGCTGCCGGGTGTGCGCAAGGAGTTGCGCGTTGCGGTCCCGCGCGGCCGGCACAAGATCGAAATCCACTGCGTGCGGCCGGAGGTCTGTGGGGTCGCCGCCATGATCCACATCCCCAAGCGCGATGTGCAGCGTTAGGAGACCAGCAGCATGACTCGCCGCGCGCAGCCGACCTACCGCATCCGTTCGGCCTGGTTGCTGATCGCCGCTTTCCTGGCGCTCTCGGCCGGCGCGGCCGCCGCGCAAGCGTCGGCGCGGTATCTGCCGCGCCCGTCCTCGGATATCCAGACGATCGCGGTCGGCGAGCGCCAGTATTTCGTCGTGGATGAAGATCCGCTGACGATCCCGCTGCTCGGACCGGGCACCCTTTCGGGATTTGCCCGCGTGAACTTCACCTCCGACGAGCACGAGACCAAGGCCGCCACCCTCGTCTTCGAGGGCATCGGCGATCGCACCATCCGCATCCCCCTGGATTTCTCGCCCAGCGACGTCGCCGCCTGGGGCGACGACCGGCCGGGCCGGCCCAGCGGTGGGCGGCCTTTTGAAGTCTACGTGCCGGCGGGCGCGTGGACGGTGCGTCTCAGCGGCCAACAGCCCGCGCCGAGCCTGCTCACCGTGCTTTTATACTACCAGGGACCGGCGCAACCGGGCCCCGCGGCGCGCCGGAGCACCGCCGCGAAGCCTAACCCGTGGCGCTATCGCAACGAGTTCGGGCTCGAAATCATCTACGACAACAACGTGCTGACCCAGAGTCCCGACTACATCGCCGAATGGACGCGCGGTGGCCGCCCAGAGCGCTACTACCTCAACAAGTCCGACGACCTGATCATCGCACCCAAGCTGGACTTCGCCGCCGACCGCCGCTTCTTCAGCTGGGGCAACACCCGCTTGCGATTCGTGGTCAAGCGTTACATGTACACGCAGAACCCGGTCAAGACGAACACCGATCTCGATTGGTACATTCGGCAATCCTTCAGCGGCGGCAAGAGCCTCGAGCTGAACTACCAGTACGCGCCCGAGCAGTACATCCGCCATCTCGGCGATCGCACGCCGTTCGCCGACCGCACCTTGGCGCTGCCGTCCAAGCCGTTCCGTTTCACGCGCAACGTCGCGTCCGTGCAGTGGCGGCACTCCGTGAATTCCACGTTCAACTACTCGACGCTGGTGATCTACAAGTGCCGCTATTACAACAAGCCGTTCATGGAGAATGACATCGAAGCCTGGGAGTTTCGCGGCGTGCTCGGCTATCGCCTACACCGGCGGCTGCGGTTGACTTTCGACTACAGCTACGAGTACGCGACGGCCCGTGCGATCGACACCGTCGGCGAGACCCCAGCCACAAGCAACGATGGCGACGGCAGCTACCGCCGCGATCTCTACCGCGTCGGTTTCGACTGGACGACCCGCTGGGCGCGCCCGGTCCTCGACTCGATCGACGGCTCGTGGCTGTTCATGGACTACTACTTCCCGACCGAACGCAGCATGTTCGACGACCCCTACCACACGGGGCGGCGCGACAAGAATGGGCGCGTCACCTTGCGTATCAACCGGCGCCTGACGTCGGCCCTGCGCGTCTACGCCAGCTTCCGCTACTCGGATCGCATCGTGGAATCGCCGTGGCCCGGCGACATCACGCTGGACAAGGACTACACCCAGCAACGCTACTGGCTCGGAATGACCTACAGCTTCTAGAGGAGAGGCCATGCCCGTACTCGCAACCTTCCGCCGCCCACGGCGCACCCAAACCGGGCCGCTGCTGATCATCTTCGCGCTCTGTCTGCTCGGCGCCTGCGGCAAGCAAGACCTTTACGAGGCACCGGGATCGCCGTACGTCGTCGTCGGCCGTCTCCCTCTGCCGACCGCCAACGAGGGCGTGGCCGTGATCGAGCACTACGCCTATGTCGCCGCGGGCGAGGCGGGCCTGCACACGGTCGACTGGACCGATCCAGCGTCGCCGCAGTTGTTGGCCAGCATCAACACGACGAAATACGCCGATGACGTGCAGACGGTCCGCACCTTTTACGGCCATACGCTGCGAGACATCGCGCACATCGTCGAGGGCACCGAGGGCATCACAAGCTACGACGTCACCGATCCTCAGGCGCCGATCGACTACGCCACCGGGACCACCGCCGTCGTCGGCCGCACCATGTTCATCGACCAGCCGGCCGACCCCGGCCAGCCGTACATCGTCTACCTCGCGGAAGACTGGAAAGGCGTGCGCATTTTCGAGTCGGTGCCCGGCGACCCCGGGATCCTCGCCTACAACGGCGTGTTCGTCGGCACCATGGGCCGGGCCTACTCCCTCGTCGTCCGCGACGGCTGGGGATACTGCGCCCAGAATGAACTCGGACTGTGCGTCCTCGATTTGCGCGTACGCGACCTCGCTTCGGTGCGCGTGGCTTCCTGGGCCGATACGCCGGGCAGCGCCCGGTCCGTCGCTCTCGCCGGCGACTATGCCTTCGTTGCCGACGGCGGCCGCGGACTGGCCGTTTTCCGGATCGACGGCGGCGCCACCCCGATCCAGGTTGCGCAGTACAACCTCAACGGGTTCTGCAAGGCCATCGCCCTCCGCGACAATCTCTGCGCTCTGGCGGCCAATGCCGCCGGCGTCCACTTCATGGACGTCAGCAATCCAACCAACCCAGTATACTTGGGCACCACACCCACCACGTTCTCGACGGGCGTCGTCTTCAGTCCGGACGGCTACTGCCTCGTCGTCGACTCGACCGACGGCCTGCTCATCCTCGGCGGCCGCGGCCCTTTCACCGACACGACCCCGCCCTCGCCGGTCACCGACCTCGTCGCCGAAGCGGCCGGATCATCCGCCATCGACCTGAACTGGACCATGACAGGCGACGACCACATGATCGGTCTGGCGACCGGACTCGAGATCCGAATGGCGCCGGCGCCGATCACCGGGGAGGAGGAGTGGAACGCGGCCACCCCGCTCAACGACTTGCCCGCGCCCGAGGCGCCCGGCGCCCGCATGACGCATACAGTCGCCGATCTGCCCAACGGCACCGAGCAACACTTCGCCCTGCGCGTCGCCGACGACGCCGGACATCGATCCGATCTCTCGAATCCGGCCTCGGCGACCACGTCCACCGGCATCACGCTGCGCCAGCCGCGGGTCTATCCCGAAGGCGGCACGACGCTCGACACCTATACCTATGAAGTCGAAGCGCTCTGGGACTTCCCCCTGACCTCCAGCGTGGTCATCATCGACGGTACGCCCCACGCGATGACCCTAGTGGCCGGCGACCTGTACCGGTACGAGACGACACTGGCCAAAGGCGCGCACGACTTCGCGTTCCATTTCACAGCGGACGACATCCCCGACGCCGAAACAGAGCTCGCGGATGGCCCGTTTGTGGGTATCGACGTCTTCACCATGGGCAGCCCCGGCGGCGAGTACGGCCGCCAGCCGGACGAGTTCCAACACCTGGTCGTCTTCACCGAATACGTGCTCGCGGCGTCCACTGAGGTCACGCAAGCCCAGTGGAACACGGTGATGCCCGCCGGCAGCAACCCGTCCGTGCATTCCGGCGCCGACCGGCCCGTCGACAGCGTCACCTGGCTGCAGGCGATCGCCTACTGCAACGCCCTTTCGGCGGCGCACGAACCACCGTTGACGCCAGCCTACACGATCAGCGGCCCCTCGGTCACCTGGCACCGCGACGCCGACGGCTGGCGGCTGCCGACCGAAGCGGAGTGGGAATACCTCTGCCGCGCCGGCACGACGACCGCGCTCTACAACGGGAATCTGGCTGAGCTGAATTGCCGGCTCGACGCGAACCTCGACGCGATCGGCTGGTACTGCGGCAACGCGGGCGTCGGCACCGCGACCGTCGAAGGGAGAACACCCAACAGCCTCGGCCTCTACGACATGAGCGGCAACGTCCGCGAGTGGTGCTGGGACTGGTATGGGCCGATCACCGACACCGTAATCCTGGATCCGACCGGGCCGGATTCCGGCTATCTGCGCGTCTGCCGCGGCGGCAGCTGGTACTACCGCAGCCAGGATTGCCGCAGTGCCGCGCGCGGCGCCCTGCCGCCCGACAGCGCCGACGACACCGTGGGCCTGCGGGTCGTGCGGACCGTGTTCACCGATTGACCGGACGCTGACGGTGGCGGCGCCGGACGGCGCCGCCGCAGTGAAAGGACAGCATGAGCGCCGCCAAATCCAGCGCCACCGCGCGCGCCGCCCGCACGACCGCGGCAGCCGGCGAATCGGCCGCACCGCCGGCGCCCGTCCAGGCGGTCCGCGCGGCGCCGCGCCTGCGCTTTACCTTCATCGACGAATTCCGCGGCCTGGTCGGGGTCATGATGGCGCTGGGGCACGCGCAGTATTATACCAATGCCGCCTGGTTGAGCCTCGACCCAATCGATCCCTTCTTCGCCACCACGCCGCAGTTCCTGCTGCGCTACATGGGGTACCTCTGCGCGCCCGGATTCTTGATGATGAACGGCGCCATGGTTTACTGGGCCTTCCTGCGCCGTCGTAAGAACGGGCTGTCGCGCGGCCGATCCGTGTGGGATTTCGTGCAGCGCGGTCTCTTTCTGGTCGCCGTCCAGTGGCTCTGGGTCAACGCGTCCTGGAGCGGGTTCGCCCGCTTGAACCTGGGTCACCTCGGCATCATCGCCACGATCGGCCTCAGCATGCTCCTGGTCGGCCTGATCGTGCACTGGCCGTGGTGGCAGCGAGCCGCCGTGGTCCTCGGCGGTTTCCTTCTGCACCCGCTGCTGCTGATGATCCCGTATGACCACGCCAGTTGGGTCGCCGTCCCGATGCAGCTTCTGATCGACAGCGGCGACTTCACCAAATATCCGCTCATCCCCTGGTTCAGCCTGGCCTGCCTCGGCTCGGTGATGGCGCACTTCTGGTTCACTGTCTGGACGGACAAGCGCCGCCCGGACGAGCGCGCGTATAAGTCGCTCGCGATCGGCGCGTGCCTGCTGCTGGTCGCCTGGGGCCTGCGCGACTGGGGACACCCCTACGCTAACATCTTCCCGCACGACGGCTGGTTCACCTATAGCTTCTTCCTGGTTCAAAAGTACCCGCCGAGCTTGTGCCATCAGGTATGGTTCGCCGGGTTGGTCATCGGCGGCGTCGGCCTCTTCGCCTGGATCGACCAGCGCTGGCCCCTGCTGCGGCCGCTGGCGGTGGTCGGCAAGGTGCCGCTGTTCTTCTACTGCGTCCACATTCCGCTGCTGGCCATCATCTTCCGGCGCCTGAACTGGCTGCCGTACCGGGAGCACGGCGTGACCGAAAGTTTGCTGGTCTGGGCGGGACTGCTGCTGGTGATGTGGCCGCTCGCGCTCTGGTTTGCCAGGGTCAAGCAGCGCAACCGCAGTTGGTTCATTCGCATGATTTAACCTCGACCGAGGAGTCCGTCCATGAGCTTTCGCGCATTGGTGAGCCTGGTCGCCGCCAGCGTTCTGGCGGTCGGAACGTGCGCCGCGGCGACGCCGACTCGTAACGAGCTGATCGCCGACGGCGATTTCGAAACCATCAAGAACAGCGCCCAGTTGCGCCGCGACGACGAAGGCCGGGACTGGCACGAGAGCCGCCGGCAGAGCCGACAGGCGCGCGAACTCCTGCTGCTCAGCAAGAAATCGGTCGCCAAGAACCGCACGCAAAAGGCGATGATCAAGGCTCATCCCGAGCTGAACACGTATCTTTCGCAGGAACTCGCCGCGCCGCAAGAGGGCCGTTTCCGGGTGAACTTCGAGATCTGCATCAAGCAGATCCGCCCGGAGTACAACCGTTCCGCGTTCTTCTTCGCGGGCACGAGCAGCGACAAGAAGAACGGCCCCAACTCCACCGGCGTCGAGCGCTTCGTGTTCCTGGGCTGGGAGAACGGCGACCGCGAGGGCAAGGTAAACCTGTTTGCGCGCCAGGGCCTGACCGGCTGGGAAGAGCGGACGCTGCTCGCCAAAGATCTCGACCTGATGACCTGGTACAAGGTGACCATCGACGTGGACACGGCCGCCGGCACCTACTCCGTCAAGGTCGGCACCGGGCCGGCCAGCGAGCCCCTGGCCGCGTTTGCCACGCGCGGTGCAGCGGTGCCGCAGCGGATTACCCACATCAGTTTCGCCTCGTGGAACGACGGCGCGGGGACGTTCTACGTGGACAACGTTTCGGCCCGGCCCCGCTAGCTAGCAGGCGCCGACCCGATCAGCGAGCGCGGAGCCGGCGGTCGTGCAGGCAGCGGAGCCCGCGCAAGGTCCAGTTCGGTTCGTACGCCCAGTCCGCCCGGACCAGGAAACGACCCAAACCGCCGGTCAACACCACCCGCGCGCGCGGGCGGGCGGCCAGCAGCGCCTGCACCGTACCGCCGACTCCTTGCACGCCCACGTGGAAGGCGCCGATCTGGAGCGCCTCGCTCGTGTCCCGGCCGGGCCGCAGCTCGCAGGGAGCGAAGTCAACCGGCCACAGGCGGGGCGCCGTCAGCTGGAGTTGGCGGGCTGCAAACGCCATACCCGGCGCGATGAGCCCGCCCTCGAACACGCCGCCGGTCAGCACGTCGATGGTGGTCGCAGTGCCCGCGTCGACGACCAGCGCGTCCGTCCAGCCGGCCTGCGCCGCCGCAGCGACATTGCACCAGCGATCGGCGCCGACCGTCTCGGCGCCGCGGATCGCCGTTCCGAACGGAAAGTCCCAGGTATGATCGACCAGCCACACGTTCGGCAAGCGCGCGGCCAAGACCTCGCTCACGACCGGTACCACCGAGGCGGCGACGACGGTGCTCGATTCCGCACCGAGCGACTGGAGTTGCACGGCGAGCCGCGCGCTGTCGGCGGCGTTGCGTGGCGTGGCAACTTCGAGCACGCGCTGCAGCGGACCGGCGAGATCGGCGTCGAGCGGCCGCGCCACCACGCACCGCGTGTTGCCGAGATCGACCAGAAGCAGGTTCACGGCAAGAGCTCCAGGTCCATGGCCAGGTCCAGCGCGGGCGCGGAGTGCGTCAGACGGCCGACCGAACAGGCGTCGATGCCGGCGCGGGCGAAGGCGCCAATCGTCGCGAGGGTCACGTTGCCGCTCGCCTCGAGGCGTGTGCGGGCGCCGGCGCGATCGCGCAACGCGACGGCGGCCGCTGCTTGCTCCGGCGTGAAGTTGTCGAGCAGGATCCACTCGACGCCCAGCGGCAGCGCCAGCTCGAATTCGGCGAGCGAGTCGACCTCGACTTCGATCGCCAACGCGGGATACAAGCGGCGGCCGCGAGCCACGAGGTCGGCGATGCGGCGGCCGCCGGCCGCCCAGTGATTGTCCTTGAACATGATGCGATCGTAGAGGCCCAGACGGTGGTTCACGCCACCACCGCAGCGCACGGCGTACTTGGCCAGCGCGCGCCAGCCGGGCAAGGTCTTGCGGGTGTCCAGGACCTGGCAGGCGGTGCCGGCCACGGCGGCCACATACTCCGCCGTCAAGGTGGCGATCCCCGACAGGTGCTGCAGAAAGTTGAGCGCCGTGCGCTCGCCCGACAACAGCGCCGCCGTTGGGCCCTCCAGATCCGCAACGAACTCTCCCGCCTGCAGGTGCCGGCCGTCCGGCACGAGCAGGTTGACCGTCACGCCGGGATCCAGTTGCTCGTAAACAGCCGTCAGCAACGGCGCGCCCGCGAGCACGCCCTCCCGGCGGGCGGCCACGCGCGCCCGCGCACGCCGCGCCGCGGGCACCGCGACCTGCGTCGACACGTCACCGGGGCCGATATCCTCGGCGAGGGCCTGGGCGATCAGAGTCCGCACCCAGGGATCGCCGAACGGTGCTTCGCTGGTCATGGTCCCTCCTTGTCGCTTTCGCCGCCGATGCCCCAGGTCGTCTTCAGATCTTCGATGCGGTCACGGATCTGGGCGGCCTCTTCGAAACGGAGTTCGGCGGCGGCGCGGTCCATTTCCTCGTTCAACAGGCCGAGCACCGCACGCGGGCTGAGATCGCGCGCGAGGATCGCCGTCCAGGGCCGCGAGGCCGGCGCCGCCTCTTGTCGCGTTCCCGCCGCGGCTGTTTGCTGCATGATCTCCGCCCGGCTCTTGGTGATCGTGCGCGGCGTGATCCCGTGCTGCCGGTTGTAGGCGAGCTGCTTCTGGCGGCGGCGTTCCATTTCCTCGCAGGCCTGGCGCATCGAATCGGTTAGGCGGTCGGCGTACATGACCACGCGGCCGTTGAGATTGCGCGCGGCGCGACCCGCTGTCTGGATCAAGCTGCGGGCGCTGCGCAGGAAGCCTTCGCGGTCTGCATCCAGGATCGCGACGAGCGACACTTCCGGCAAATCCAATCCCTCGCGCAGCAGGTTCACGCCGACGAGGACCTCGCTTTCGCCCAATCGCAACTGGCGTAGAATCTCGATGCGGTCCAGGGCGGCGATGTCACTGTGCAGATACGCGACGCGCAGCCCCGCCCGGCTCAGATACTCGGTCAGGTCCTCGGACATCTTTTTGGTCAGGGTCGTCACGAGCACCCGTTCGCCGCGCGCCGTGACCTCGCGGCAGCGCGCCAACAGATCGTCCACCTGGTTCGCCACCGGCATGATCTCGAGCGCTGGATCGACCAGACCCGTGGGCCTGATCACCTGCTCGACCACCTCGCCCTCGCTCTGCGCCAGCTCCCAGTCGCCCGGCGTCGCCGACACGAATACGGTCGCCGGCATGAGCGCGGTGAATTCGGCGAACACCAGCGGCCGGTTGTCGAGGGCGCTCGGCAGGCGGAAGCCGTGCTCGACGAGTTGGAGTTTGCGCGACCGATCGCCGTTGTACATGGCCCCGATCTGCGGCACGGTGGCGTGCGACTCGTCGATAACCAACAGGAAGTCGGCGGGGAAGTAGTCCAGCAGGCACGCGGGGCGCTCGCCCGGACGGCGCTGGTCGAAATAGCGCGAGTAGTTCTCGACCCCGGGGCAGTGGCCGATCTGCCGGATCATCTCCATATCGTAGCGCGTGCGGCGTTCCAGGCGCTGGGCCTCGAGATGGCGCCCGGCGGCGGCGAACTCGGCCAACCTCGCCTGGAGGTCCTGCTCGATCTGCGCGACGATGGTGCGCGAGCGCGCGCGGTCGATGATGAACTGGCTGGCTGGAAAGACCGCCGCCGCCGACACGTCTTCGAGCGGGCGGCCGCTGAGTTGATCGATCCAGGTCAGACGCTCGATCTCGTCACCGAAGAACTCCACCCGCAAGGTGCGCTCCTCGTGCGCCGCGCGCACCTCCACCACGTCGCCCCGCACACGGAACGAGCCGTAGTCCGGTGCCGCGTCGCGGCGTTCGTACGCCGCGTCGATCAACAGCTGTAGCAAATCCTCGCGGTCGAGCCGCTGGCCGCGCTGCAGATGAACGATGCCCTCACGAAACGTGCGCGGATTGCCGAGTCCGTAGATCGCCGAAACCGAGCAAACGACGACCACGTCGCGCCGGGCGAGCAACGAGCTCGTCGTCCGCAGGCGCAGCCTCTCGATCTCCTCGTTGATGCTCGTGTCCTTCTCGATGTAGGTGTTGGTCTGAGGGATAAAGGCTTCCGGCTGGTAGTAGTCGTAATAGCTGATGAAATACTCCACGGCGTTGTCCGGAAAAAAACCCTTCAGCTCGCCGTAGAGCTGCGCCGCCAGCGTCTTGTTATGGCTGAAGATCAAGGTCGGCCGCTCGATTTCGGCGATGACGTTGGCCATCGTGAATGTCTTGCCCGACCCGGTAACGCCGAGCAGTGTCTGCCAGCGTTTGCCCCGGCGGACGCCGGCGACGAGTTGCCGGATGGCTTCCGGTTGATCACCAGTAGGCCGAAACGGTGCATGCAATGTGAAAAGACCCAACGTCAGTTGCCGTCCGCCGCGACCCGCGACCGGTCCAGGACCACAGGTTCGCCCGGACGCCACGGTCGCGTCGACTGGGGTTCACCGTTGAGCGAAACCTCGACCCCCTGCAGGGAGTCCAGGATCAGGGTGAAGTGGTCGTTGGCGCCCCAATAGGCGGCGTAACCGCCGCGTACGGCATAGACCTCGCCGTGCTGCACGTTATACGCCGGCAGCGGCGCCGGCCGTTCGCGCCAGATCACCGGCACTGCCGACGGCTGCCCGTCCCGGCGCACCGAGCAGTTGGCGGCCGCCGGCAACAGGACGCGCAGAACCAGCGCAAACGACTCGCCGCCTTGAAACCGCAGGTTCCGGTCGCCGCGTACGGCGGACGGCAGGTCGGCGGGCTCTACGGCCGCGGGCGCACCGACGGGACCGGCTGCGCTGGGTTCGACTGCCTCGCCGACCAAGCTGCGCGCGCCCGGCTCGGTGGCGGCCGGTTGCGCGTCCTGCAATTGCTGGCTGTCCGCGGCAGGCGGCGGGACGTCTAAAGCTGCCGCGGGGTTGGACGGTGCCGCCGGCTGGCCGCCGCCGGTCGGCCGGAGCACCAAGAACCAGAGCACCGCCAGCACGACCGCGACCGCGCCCACGCCCAGCGCGATGTACCGCAGCCACGGGACGCCGACGCGCGTCACCGTCACCTGGTCTTCGTTCCAGACCATGCCGCCGGCTGCTGTCTTGCCGGCAGCCGGCGGACCGGCGACTCGTTCGTAGAGTTGCAGCACAGCGCCAGCGTCAAGTCCCAGCCAAGTGGCGTAGGAACGCAGGAAGCTCTTGGCATACAGCGACTCCGAGAGCTGGTGGTACTCGTCGCGTTCGAGGGCGGCAAGCAGCCGCAACGGAATCTTGGTCTCCGCGTGAGCCGCGTCGAGATCGCAACCGCGCGCCAGCCGCGCCTCACGGAGCATCTGCCCCGGGGACTGGGCCGGGATCTCCTGCGCCATGCCGAACCTCCCTGCGCCTTTTCAGGCCTCCAGACCGGCCAGGCGCTCCCGCAGCCGCGTCGCGGTGGCCTCGTTCTCCGCCAGCGTGTCTCGCTGCTGCTGCACGACCGCCGCCGGGGCCTGCGCGACGAACTTCGGGTTGGCCAGCTTGGTTCGGCAAGCCGCCAACCAGTTCTCGACGCGGGCCAACTCCTTGCGTAGCCGCTCGCATTCCTTGTCCGGATCGACGAGCCCCGCCATCAACAAGAAGACTTCGACCTCGCCAACGACCGTGACGCCAGCGGGCCGGGGCGCGTCGCCTCCGCGCACGACACTGACATCTTCGAGCTTGGCGAGCAGCGCGATGCGCGCGGTCTGAGCGGACAACGCCGCCGCTCGCTCCGGCGCCGCAACGCGCAGCACGGCGTGGCCACGCCTGCCCGGCGCCACCTGCAACTCGCTGCGCAAGTTGCGCAGGGCGCTGGTGATCTCCATGACCTCGGCGAATATAAGCTGCTCGGCGCCGAACGGCAGCGGACCACCCGCGACGGGAAACGCCGAGACCATCAACCGGCCGGCCGCCGGCGGCAGCCAGTTCCAGAGTTCCTCGGTGATGAAAGGCATCACCGGATGCAGCAACTTGTAGCTGAGCGCGAGTTGCAAACTCGCCACCAGGAGCGCCGGCGCCCGTAGTTCCGGTTGGCGCAAACGCGGTTTGATCGCCTCGAGGTACCAGTCGCAGAACTCGTGCCGGAAGAAGTTGAACCCGCTGTAGGCGGCGTCGTTGAGGCGCCGCCGCGCGAAATGGTCGTTGCAGTCCGCCGCGGTTTGCAGCAACCGGTGCAGGATCCAGAAGTCCTCCAGCTCCAGTTCGCCGTCGGTAACGTCGACCGGCGGCGCGGTGCCGAACGTCTCCCGCCACAGGCCGGTCAGCGCCGCGGCCGGTGCCTGGTCCCAAGGGCGGCCGGCTGCGAGCTCGAGTATACCGGCCGGCGGTGCCGCGGCGGCCGGCGGCGTGGTCCACCCGGCTTCGTCCCAGTAGCTCAGCACCAGCTTCGTCGCCTGAAAGATCTTGTTGCAGAAGTTGCGGCCAACCTCCAATGAGCTCTCGCTGAAGAAAATGTCCTGCCCCGTCGGGGTCAACATCACCAGCGAGCAGCGCAAGGCGTCGGCGCCGTAGGTCCCGATCAGATCGATCGGGTCAGGGCTGTTGCCGAGCGATTTGCTCATTTTGCGCCCCTCGCTGTCGCGCACGATGCCCGTGAACAAGACCTCGCGGAACGGCGGCTCCTGCAAGAAGGCGTAGCTCGCCATGACCATGCGCGCCACCCAGAAAAAGATGATGTCGGCGGCGGTCACCAGCAGGCTGTTGGGATGATAGCGCGCCAGGTCGGCCGTCGCGTCAGGCCAGCCCAAGGGCGAGAACGTCCACAGCCAGCTGCTGAACCAGGTGTCCAGAACGTCGGGATCCTGCTCCAGGCGGGCGCCGCCGCAATGCGCGCAGCGTTCCGGCGTCGTCGTCGCGACCAACTCGGCGTCGCAGTCCTGGCAGTACCAAACCGGCAGCCGATGGCCCCACCAGAGCTGGCGGCTAATGCACCAGTCGCGAATATTGGCCAGCCAGTTGTGATAGACCCCGACCCAGCGTTCCGGTAGAAGCTTGATAGTTTCGTCGGCAACCGCCTGCGCAGCGGGGCCGGCCAGCTCGCCCATGCGCAGGAACCACTGGCGGCTCAGGTATGGCTCGATGATGGTGCCGCAACGATCGTGGTGACCGACTTGATGGACATGCTTCTCGACCTTCGCCAGCAATCCTGCCGCCGTCAACGCGGCGACCGTGCGCTGGCGCGCTTCGAAGCGGTCGAGTCCGGCCAGTTCGCCCGCAGGTTCATTCATGATCCCGCGCGGATCCATGCACACCACCTGCGGCAAGTCATGGCGCTTGCCGACGAGGAAATCGTTCGGATCGTGCGCGGGCGTGATCTTGACGAAGCCTGTGCCCTTCTCGGGATCGGCATGAGGATCGCCGATGATCGGCAGGGTCCGGTCGGTCAACGGCAGTCGCACCCGGCGGCCGATGAGATGCCGGCGGGCCTGGTCGTCGGGATGAACGGCGACCGCCGTATCGCCGAACATGGTCTCCGGCCGCGTGGTGGCCACGGTCACGCGGCCGTCGCCGTCGACCAGGGGATAGTCGATGTGCCACATCCCCCCCTGCACTTCGCGATACTCCACTTCATCGTCACTGATCGCGGTCAGACAGTGGGGACACCAGTTGACCAGATAGTAATCGCGGAAAACCAGACCCTTCGCGTGGAGTTCGACGAACGCCTTGGTGACGGCGCGGTTGCGGGCTTCGTCCATCGTGAACGCTTCGCGACTCCAGTCCAAGGAACAGCCGAGCCGCCGCAGTTGCTGTGTGATCCGCCCGTGGGTGCGTTCCTTCCAGGCCCAGGCCCGTGCAAGAAACGCCTCGCGGCCGGCCGCGCGCTTGTCGATGCCTTCGTCCCGCATCTGGCGCGTCACGACCTGCTCGGTCGCGATGCTCGCGTGGTCGGTGCCGGGCACCCAGAGCGTCTCGCGGCCCAGCATGCGATGATAACGGATCAGTGTATCCTGGATCGCATTGCCCAGGCAGTGACCCATATGCAGGATGCCGGTCACGTTGGGCGGCGGCAGGGTAATCACGAAGGGCTCGCCGGCCGCGGGCCGCGGCGCGAACAGGCCCTCGGCTTCCCAAACAGCCGCCCACTTCGTCTCGATGGCCTGCGGGGCATACTGGGCCATTTGCCGGATTTCGTTCACGCGTGGCGTCCTCAGCGCTTCAAGTTGCAGCCCCGCCGGCGCCGCGCCCGCGGGAACAGGAAAAACGGCCGCAACGGCCGCCAATAAACCGCGTGGAAGGTAACACTGCGAGCGCGGGACATCAACCGGTGGCCCCTTGGTTGGTGGCACAACCAATATTTTTACTGGTCAACAGCGGCCGTGAACGGTATCCCTAGCGAGATCGAGCATCACCCGAGGAGGAACCTTGAGCTGGCTATCGAACCGCCTGCCGCGGCTGTCCCGACTACTGCTGCTGGGCGCTGCGATTTCGCCCATCTGGTGGCCAGCGACGCCGGTGGCCGGACGGACGCTGACTGTTCCCGCGGAATACGCCACGATCAAAGCCGCGATGGCCGCCGCCGTATGGAACGATGTCATCCTGATCGACTGCGGCACGTATCACGAGTTCGGCATCCAGGTCAAACCCGGGATCAGCCTCTGGAGCGGCACGCTGCAACCCGACTGCGTGACCATCGACGCCGGCGGGCGCGGCCGCATTCTCTACTTCAACGAATGCGACAGCACGACCAACGTCGCCGGGGTGACGCTGCGCAACGGCCGCAGCGACGGCGATGGCGGCGCCATTCTTTGCCGCAACTCCTCACCCCGGCTGACGCGCGTGAATTTCGTCGACAACCAGGCCAGGCGCGGCGGCGGCCTGGCCAGCGTGGGCAGTGGCGGTCCGCGCCTCACATCCTGCGTGATTACGGACAACCAGGCCGCTCTACAGGGCGGCGGTGTGTATTGGGATGCCGGCGGCGAGGGTGGGTTGGACGACTGTACGCTCCAAGCGAACCGTGCGCTCGCCGGCGGCGGGCTGGCCGCCGGCCCCCGCGCCGACGGCTTGCGCGTCACGGCCACTGCGTTTCTGGCCAACGAAGCGGAGGCTGCCGGCGGCGGCGTTTGGTTGCGCGGGAGTGCGCCGATCTTCGACCGCTGCGTGTTCGCCGGCAATCTGGGCGCCCTCGCCGGCGGCGCAGTGGCCTGCCGGGGCGGACAGCCCCGCCTCGGCGCTTGTACCCTGGCCGACAACCGCGCCGATTCGGCCGGCGGGGTGATGTTGATCCAGAACGCCGTCATGCATCTGGAGCGAACGATCCTGGCTTTCAACCGTGGCGGCGCCGCCGCCGGCAGCGACGGCAGCCGTTTCCACCTCTCCGACTGCAACGTCTACGGCCATGCCGAGGGCGACTGGCCGGCAGCGCTGGCAGCCATGGCAGCGGTGAACGGCAACTTCTCGCACGATCCCGCGTTCTGCTCCCCCGCGACCGGCAATTACGATCTGCGCCGTGGCTCGCCGTGTCTGCCCGGCGGGCGCGACGGCGCACCATTCGCCCTGGTCGGCGCGCGACCGCTCGGATGCGACTGACCGCGCACGCTGCGGTTGGCAATCGCTTCCTCCGCGTGGTAGGCTCTGGCTGACCCGCCGGCGGAAGGGCACCTCATGGTCTGTGTCTCCGGTTCGACGGAATCGACATTCCAGCAATTGACCCGCCGGATCAGTCTTTACGTGCTGGCACCGCTGCTGCTGGTATCGGCGCTGCCGGTCTCCGTGCACATCCTGCAGAAACCCGATCTCGGCCTGGCGGTGCATCGCCTGCAAATCCAGGCCGTGGCACCGGACGGTCCCGCCGCCAGGGCCGGTCTGCGCGAAGGCGACCGCGTGGTGGCCTTCGCCGGCCGGCCCGTCACGCAGATGGTCGACTGGTTCACGCTTACTGCCGGCGACTACGGCCTGCAAACGCGCCGACTGACCGTGGCGCGCAACGGCACCTTGCACGAGCTGGAGATCCAACCGCGCCGGCCCAGCCGTTCGCGGATGATTTACGGGCTGAGCATCTGGCTCGCCGGTATCTTGTTCCTCCTGATCGGCTGGTGGGTGCACTCGCGCCGCCACGACGCCGTAGGCCGCAATTTCTTCGGCCTCTGCTTCATTTTCGCCTTCTTCCTGGCCGACCTGCCGGAACTGCCGGCTGCGAAATACCAGATCGCCAAACAAGTGATCCGCGAACTGCTGCAGTATCTCTGGCCTGTCTATTTTTTACGGTTCTTCCTGCGCCTTCCCGCCACCGGCATCGGCACTGCTCGCCGCGGCGATCGACTCCTCTTCTTGCCGGCGCTGTTGTTGATCGCCGCAACCTTGGTGGCCCTCGCTCTGCGCGTGAGCGAGGATTCGCTGGCCGCCAGTCTGCTCCAGCGCGCTGCGGCGCTCTATTTCGTCGTCTACTTCCTCGTCGGCCTGGTGGTGTTCGCCCGCAACGTACTGCGCCGCGACCGTCCCGTCCTGCACACGAAACTCCGGGTGATCCTGCTCGGACTAGCAGTTGGTCTGCTGCCGTTTCTCGTCGCGTCGTCGGTGGGCGGCGGCAACCTGCCGGCGTTTCCCCACTGGGAGTATCTCGGCTTCTCGCTGCTGCTGGTGCCAGTGAGTTTCGGTCTGGCCATCATGCGGTACGGAGCGCTCGACACCGCGTTCGTCGTGCGCGCCAGCCTGGTCTACGGTCTGGTCACATTGCTGATTCTTGCGGCCTACATCCTGGGCGCCGCCGTCCTCGGCAACTGGCTGACCCGCGTCTACCAGGTCTCTGCCTATCCAGTGCTCGTCTTGACGCTCGCCGCCTGCAGTCTGGCGGTCCTGCCCCTGCGACGGCAGGTCCAGAGCTGGGTGGACGCGGCGTTCTATCCCTCGCGGCGCGCGAACCGGGAGACGCTCACGCGCCTCGGCCGCGACATGGCGATCCAGGTCAGCGCCGAGGAGGCGCACGCGTTGCTTCTCGACCGCCTCCATCACCTCTACCGGCCCACGCGGATCTCACTTTATCTGTCGACCTCGCTGGAAACCGGCACGCTCCAGGAAGTCGGCCGACGCCCGGCTGCCGGCACGGCCGGCCCGACTGTCTCGGGCGACGACCCGCTCCTTGTGTGTCTGCATCGCCTGCGCCGCCCGTTGTTCCGGGAAGAACTCGAAGACATGGGCCTGGTCAGAACCGCGACCTCGGCGGCGCGCGACCTCGCGCTGCAGCCGAACGAACTGCTGGTCCCTTTGGTCACGGGCAACCGTTTGCTAGGCCTGTTGCTGTTTGGGCCGAAGGACGGGGGCGCCCTCTATTCGCAGGAAGACCTCGCCAACCTCGGCAATCTCGCGCTGCAGACCGCGCCGATGCTTGAAAGCCTGCGCCTGCATACCGAGCGCCTGCGGCAGCGCCAACTGCAGACCGAATTAACGGTCGCGCGGGAAATCCAAGCACAGTTGCTGCCGACCGAGCCGCTCGCGGTCGCCGACGTGGAAATCTGCGGCCGCAACGATTCCTGCCGCGAAGTCGGTGGGGACTACTACGACTACTTCTTGCTGCCAGAGCCGAACTTGCTCGCATTTTGCATTGCCGACGTCGCGGGCAAGGGGATCCCGGCCGCGCTGTTGATGACCACAGTGCGAGTCACCTTCCGCGAGTTGGCTCGCCCGGACATCGCCGCCAACCAGGTCATCGCCGAATTGGACCGCCGAATCGGCGAAGTTCTCGCACCTGATCGGTTCATCAGTTTCTTCTACGGCGTGCTGGATCTACAGCGGCGATTACTGACCTACTGCAACGCCGGCCTGGAGCCACCGCTGCTCTTTCGACGGGAAGGCGAACCCGTGCCGCTGCGGCGCGGCGGGCCGGTCCTCGGCATCAAGGCCGGCGTACCCTACCGGCGCGGCACGCTGCGCCTCGCGCCCGGGGATCTGTTGATCGGGTACACTGACGGCATCACCGAGCAGACGAGCCCCGACGGCGGGGAGTTTTTCGAGGTCGAACGGCTGCTCTCGATGGTCGCCGCCTCGCGCGAACGGTCGCCGACGGATCTCTGCCGCGAGATTTTTGCACGGGTGACCGAGTTCGGCGGCGACGCCGCCACTGACGACCGCACCGTTATCATTATGAAAATAATGTAATTACAGATTTCCTCATAGCGTGGCGTGAAATATGCAACAGCGTGGGCGTGGCGGCCAAGAGGCTCCGGCGTCTGGTAGCGGCAACACGCCAACCGACAGCAACTTCGCCCCGCTCGGATGCCACTCAAGTCCTCCCCGCCCGCGCCGAAGGCATGGATGTCCACGGCACGCACTTCAGACCGGGAAAGGGGGGTGACATGAGTTACGATTTGCTGACCCTCATGGGTCTCGCACTCATCGATCTCTTCTGGTGGCTTCGTAAATGACCCCAGCCATCGCGCGTCCCTGGTCGAAGGTTCACACCGCAGCCAGGGACGATTCCTTTCCCAGATAGCCTGTGCCGCGCCCTCCGGTTAGACCTCCAACCCCAGGGCCTGCCGTATCCTCTGTTCGTAATCGCCGCGTGGGTGCACCCCCACCCACTGATGTAAGATCTTGCCGTCGCGGTCGATAAGGAACGCCGTGGGAATACTGCGGATCCCCCCCCACTGTTGCGCCACTTGCATCGCCGCCGGGTCGGCGAGGATGGTGAACGTCAATCCCATCCGGTCGACGAAGGGCGGCACCACGGCGAGCGGATTCTGATCCAGGGAGACGGCCAGAACGGCGAGCTGGTCCGGATACTTCTGCGATAATTCCTGCAGATGAGGCATCACGATCCGGCACGGTGCGCACCAAGTCGCCCAGAAATCCACGATGACGGCTTTGCCCTTGTGCGACGACAAGGTCACCTTCTGGCCGTGGATATCCTGGAGCGCGAAGTCCGGCGCCGGCAAGCCGATGCCGAACGGCGCCGCCGCCACGGTCTGGCCGACCGCGGCGCCGGCGGTGTTGTTCTGCTTGTCGCCGCATGCGGCCAAGGTCAGAATGGCGGCCAGCGAATAGAGCAGCATGATCTTGCGGGAAATTCGGGTCAAGACGGGTTCCTTTCGCAGAGTCCACGCATGCGACGACCGTAACAAATCATAGCCTGTCGGTGCTATATGATATTACCTTTAAGGCCCGATGGAAACCGGTGACTGTGTTTTTTTGCGCCGTCAACCGAGTGCGGGTGTTTCGCGAAGAGCCACTCAGAGCCACAGCGAAGAAGAGGACCCATGCCAGCTAGCCGCGGTCGTTTTGCGAACTCGTCTTTCGCAATCGTTTGCCTGCTTGTTTGCTCGGCGGCGTTGACCGTCCATGCGCAGGATCTGCAGGTTTCCGTGCCGGCGGACCCGATCGTGATCGGGCGCGATCTCGAGCTCGCGTTACAAATGCCGGCAGGGACCGGCGCGGACGCCTCCAGCCTGAACGTCGACGTGGCAGTCGGGGCCGCGGCCCCGGGACCGCTCTTCGACGATCCGTTGCCGCTGCGCGCGACCGGCCAGCCGGGCCGTTTCGTCTGGACCGCGCCCACATTGCCGGCGGCTCAACCCGGTGCCTACCCGCTGGTCGTCACCGCCCGTTACGAGGACCGCGAATATCGCTGGGAGGGCGAGGTCGCCGTCGCGTTCGGCGGCGAGTGGTCCGCGGGCCGCATCACGCATTTCGTCGCCAACCGCGGGCTCGCGTTGTTTCTGGCCCTGGTGTTTCTGGGCGGCGTGCTCATGAGTGCGACGCCCTGCATCTACCCAATGATCCCGATCACTCTCGCGGTGCTCGGCGCCCAAGCACAGGACAAGGGAGTGGCCAAGAGCTTCCTGACCGCCCTGACCTACGGCCTCGGTCTGGCGCTCGTCTACGGCTTGATCGGCGTCGTCTCGGCCACCGTATTCAGCGGCATTACGGCTATTTTGCAGAGCCCGGCCGTATTGGTGCCCATCGCGTTGTTGATGGTCGCGCTTAGCTTCGCGATGTTCGGGGCCTATGAGCTCGAGGCGCCGGCGCTGCTGCGTAATCGTCTGCAGGGCGCGGGCGGACAGCGCGCCGGCTTCGTTGGCGCCCTGTTGGCCGGGATGGTCGCCGGGCTCGTGGCCTCGCCGTGTGTGGGTCCGTTCCTGGCCGCGCTGCTGCTTTGGGTCGGCACCACCGGCAATGTGCTGCTCGGCTTCTGGTCGCTGTTCTGCTTCGGCCTCGGGCTCAGCGCCCTACTGGTTGCCGTCGGCACGTTCCCCGCGCTCTTGAGCAGCCTGCCCCGCAGCGGCGGCTGGATGGAGACCGTGCGCAAAGGCATGGGGCTTCTGCTCCTGTACATGGCGTTCTACTTCGTGCGCCCGCCGCTGGTTCTACCAGAAACCGTATTCTACCTCCTGCTGGGCGCGGTCACGGTGATCGTGGCAGTCTTCGTCGGCGCGTTCGATCGCCTGGAATCGGCCAGCCATTGGTGGCACCGGGGGCGCAAAGGATTGGGCATCCTGGGCCTGGTGGCGGGCTTCTGGCTGCTGGGTCGCGTTCTCGTGCCGACCCTCTGGCCCGCGGCCACATACTCGGCGCCGCCCGGGATCGCGCCGGCCGGAGTCCCGGCCGCCGAGGTCGCCGCCGCCTTGCCGGATCATGTCCAGTGGGAAGTCGTACGCACGGGCGAGAACGTGCAGGCGTTGCTGGCGGCGAAGATCGAGGAATCCCAGGCGACGGGCAAGCCGATCATCATCGATTTCTGGGCCACCTGGTGCGCGTACTGCAAGAAACTGGACCGCGAAGTTTGGAACGTCCCCGCGGTCGTGCAGGAAAGCCTACGTTTCATCGCCATCAAGGTCGACGCGACCCGCCCCGACGACGCCGACATGGCCGCGGTCAAGGAGATGTTCCGCGTGCCTGGGTTACCGACAATCGCCTTCATCGACACGAGCGGCCGCATCCTGCACGGGCGGACCCTCAGCGGCTGGCACGACGCAGCCGCCGTCCTGGCGGCGATGCGCGCCGTTCCGTAGCTCCGAGGCCGCAGAAACCGGTTGCGGCCTGCCGCCGGACTCGCCCGCGAACGGCCGAATCGGACCGCTTGCCGGCGATCCGGCCGCAAGCGACATCACTGGAAACGCTTCTCGGCCCGGTAGTCCACGTCGAAGACCCGCAGCGGCGCGCTGTCGCTCTCGGTGAGAATCTCCATGATCCCGTCGCCGTCGAAATCAAGCAGTTCGATCCGGGCGCCGAAGACCTGATCCTCCCATTTGACATTGCCGGTTCCGGAATCGAGCACTTGGCCCGTGTTCAGGACGATTTCATTCTGGCCGTCGCCGTCGACATCGCCGCAACGGATCTGGGTCGCCTGATAGTTGTTGAGGCTGGTCCACTTGCGGTTGAAGGTCGCGCCGTCGATGTAGTGGATCTTGTCATCGGCGTTCAGGACGATTTCGTTTCCGGGATCCCGGTCCATGTTGGCCACCGTAAAGGCGCGGATCGACTGGAAATCGTTGGGTTGCGATTCATACCGGAGAAAAAAATCCGCGTTCAAGTCCCAGGCGTACAGACGCCGGGGGGTGCGGCAGATGATGTGGTCGTCCAAGCCATCGCCGCTGAGATCGACGACGAGGACTTCTTCGGCGTTGCCGTCGAGTTGCTGGCTCACCCAGACCCGTTCGTGGCGGCCGCCGCCGTGCAACAGATAGACATTGAGCTTGCCGAAGCGATCGCCCAGCACCAGGTACATGCCGGGCTCGCCGTCGAGAGGTTCGAACATGGCGCAGCACAACAACCGCTCGGCCACGCGGCTGATGGCGCGGTACTCGCGGTAGGTCAGTTCATCGGGAGCTGCCGCCGGCGCCGACGCCGGCAACAAGCTACAGAACAGCGACACCAGGACAAGGGCGGCGGCAACGCGCATGACAGAACCTCGCACACCGAAGGATGCGGCGGCTGCCGGCCGGGCTCAGAAGGGCAGCGGTATGCCGGCCCCCACGTGCACCGACCAACCCGAATGGTCGTGGCCGCCGCGGTCGTACAGACGATACTGTCCCTTGCCCAGCAAGACCAGCGCGGGGTTCAGATTCCACTCCAGGCCGGCCTCCGCCAAGAACGCGAACGCGTCCGCCGAGCCCCCTGCCGCGCCGTCGCGCGCGGCCCAGGCGACGTGGCTGATCCCGGCGCCCAAGCCGAGAAAAACGGCCCGCCCGGCACCGGCGGGGCGCATGTCGCCGAGATATCGGCGCAGCACGAGGTCGCCCGAGAGGATCGAGGCTGTCGGGTCGCCCTGCTTGTCCACCTGTAGCACGAGGGCGGTGTTCCAGGCGTAGAGGGCGTTGTAGAAGTCGGCGGCGCGGTGCGGGCGCAGGACCGCAGCCAGGCAGTAGCCGGACTGCACGCCGTCTCCGTCGCGCAGTTGGCCGAGGGCGGCCGCCGCTGTGAAGTAGGCCGCACCCTGGCCGAACGGGCGCTGGATCCGCGAATGCGGATCGTACCGCTCGGTTTCGGTCCGGCCGTGGCCGGCCAGCAGCCACATCAGAACGAGCAACGCAGCCAGTCCTGGTCGCAGCCAGCGGCGTCGGAGCATGCTTCCGCCTTCCTGCGGCGTCGACAGGGGCGCCGCTCGCGTTCCCAACGCAACGACCGTGCCAGCGGGGCATTGATCGGCGGCGTGCCGCCGCCTATGCTGTCATGGCGCAGCCGGCCGCAGGCGCGCGGCGGCGGCAGGGCTCCGGGTGTGAGATCGGCCCGCCAGACAGTCCACGCGCCAGAGGACTCGCAAGACCATGTCTCAGCCATCCGACAGCTACTCGACCCTCGCCGGTACCGGCACCGCGGAGCAGAAGATCCAGCGGTCGACGTTCCTGGCATTTGCCGCCGCGGCCGCCGACGAGGCCGCAGCACGATCCTGCGTCGACGACCTGCGCCGCCGGTACCATGACGCCCGCCACGTATGTTCAGCCTGGCGATTGGGATTCCAGGAGCCATGGTTGGAAGCGCGCCACGATGACGGCGAACCGCCGGGTTCGGCCGGCGAGCCGATCCTGCAAGCGATCCGCGGCGAAGCGCTGACGGCCACCGTCGTGGCGGTCGTCAGGTACTTCGGCGGGATCAAGCTCGGCACCGGCGGCCTCGCCCGCGCCTACGGGAGCACGGCGGCCGCGGCGCTGGCGGCGGCGCCGCGCCGGGCGGTGCGGCTGGGACGTTACGGCCGTCTCGAATTCGCGTACGCTCAGCAGAAGACCCTGTCCCGCCTGCTTGTAACGCACGGCGGCCGCCTCGACGCCGAGACGTACGGCCCGAACGTACAGTGGCGCGTTTGGCTGCCGCATGCGGCCTGGGACGGCTTCGCGCGGGCCGTGCGCGAGGCGACGGCCGGCCAGGTCATGCTGCAAGCCGCGGCACCGCCCGGACAACCGGGTGAGTTCGCTTGAACGGACTCAACGAACCAGCACGCAACGCCCTGTCGCGGTGATCTCGGGCCCGGCGACTCGTAGCAGGTAGACCCCGCTCGGCAGAGCGCGGCCGGTCTGATCGGTGCCGTCCCAACCGAGTCGGGATTCGCCGGCGGGCAACTCGCTCCGCAGCGTGCGGACGCGGCGGCCGCGCCCATCGACGATGTCGATCTGCACCGGGCCTGCCTTGGGCAGGCTGATGATGAGCTCTGTCTGCGGGTTGAACGGGTTGGGCGCCGCGCGGACTGCGCTGGCGGCCGGCATCGCCGGGACGCCGACCGTCGCGGGGTCGGACAAGGTCAAGTAATCCAGGCGGCCGGGAGTGAGCACATAGAGCAGATTGCCGTGGCGCGCGATCTCTTGGACTACGCCCGGGGCGGTCCAGATCGCCACAGTCTCGCTGCCGCCGGACGGCAGGTTGTGCGAGACATAGACGTCCTGGTCCCAGTAGCGGACGTGCAGGCCGTACAGCTCGAGCGGCGGATCCGACGGCTGCGGCTCGGGGCCGTATCCGATGTCGAAGGTGACCGAACACCAGAACAATTCGGGAAACGACCAGGCCCACTGCCATTGCGGTGTTTGCGGGTCGGACAGGTCGACCAACAGATTCTGCGACACCAACGAAAGACCCGGCCCCGGCTGCTGGCAGAGAATAACGGCGGTGTTCTCGCGCGCGACGACCTGGCTGGCGGACCAGTCGGCATCCTGAGCATCGGTCAGGGTGAAGCTCTCGCGGAGCACTGGTTGCGCCAAATCGGTGATGTCGACGAGGTAGGCGGCCGCCGGCCGTGGCTCGCGCTCCGACAGGACGACCAGGCTCTGGCCGACCCTGGCGAGAGTGTGCAGCGGTCGCGGCAACGCCAGCACGCCCAGCTCGACGGGCGCGGCCGGCGTCGTGACGTCGTAGAGCACGAGCTCGTTGCCGGCCGTCGCGCAGAGCAAGCCGTCACTGACCTCGATGCTGTGGATCGGCGGCGAGCGATCGATCATGGCCGCGACTTGCGGCGCCAGCGGGTCGGCGAGGCTCTCGATGTGCACCCCGGCGCCGGGCGGGTTGTAGAACAGGTACCCGTCGCACGGCGCCAGGGTGCCGAAGTCGTGCGCGACCGCCGCGCGAGGTTGCCGCCGAACGACGTTGCGCGCCGCCAGGTCGATGACGTAGCGATCGCCGTTGTCGTCCTGCAGCCAGGCGGTCTGGTCGCGGCTCGCCAACAGCGATCCATCGAGCACCACCCACGCCCGCTGCGTATCGATGAGCGATCCGGATCCCGGCGGCACTGTCCAGCAGTGCAGCCCGCGCTTGAGGAACAACAACAGACGGTCGCCCTGGACCTGCACGGCGCCCGCACCGATTTCGCCGACGGCGGCGAAGGATCCGCGCACGCTGAGAGGTTCGGGCGCGAGCGCGTCATAGACCGTTACCAGCGGCGACGCCGCCGTACTCTGCCAGGCCGCGAGCCAACGGTCGCCCAGGGCCACCTGGTCGGCCGTGACATCGCTGGTGCCCAAGCGGACGGGCGCGGACGCGATCGTGAGGTCCCAGGTCTCGATCCGGTCGCCCCAAGCCACGGCGAGCATGCGCCCGCGCAGAGCAACTGAGGCAATCGGTCCGCCGGGCGCCGGCGGGGCGAGCAAGGCAAGTCGTTGCGGGACATACGGGTTAGCCAGGCTATAGACATGCACGCCGCTCGGGCTGCCCAGGACGACGCGGTCGGCCGCGACCGCGTAGGTTTCGGCCGCGCCGACGCTGTACCAGTAGTCCACCATCCCGATCAACGAGCCCTGGCCGGGGGCGGTGAAGACCAAGAACCGGCTGTCCGCCAGGTCGACGTCGACGCGGTACAGGCCGCCGTCGACCGAGGCGTTCGGCAGATGCCACAACGGTGGCACCGTCTGATACTCGCTCGGGCCTCCGAAATCCGGGGACAGCAGGCGTCCCGGGTGCCCCGGCATCCGGACCAGCAGTGAGTCGCCCCAGGCCTCCAGGGCCACAGGCGCCGCCGGCAAGTCGAAGACGCGCACGTCGCGTTCCTGCTCGGGCCGATCCCAGAACACCAATCGCAAGTCCTGATCCGTGACCGCGATCGTCTTGCCCGTCCAGACGCCGCAGAAACGCGCCGGCGGTGTCACAACGCTGTTGAACCTTTGCAGAACGTACGCGGCGGCGCCGGAAACACTCGCCAGCGCAACCGCCGTGGCCAGTCCGAAGATGTAGCGACGCATGAAAACGACCTCTCGCGTGGGGCGACCACCAGCATTCTGAACGTATGATGGTAAGGTCCGCGGCCAAGCGGTGTCAACGCGGCGCGCCGACCGCGAACGGCTGCCTGCGCGCCGGCGCCGGCCGTGGGTTTCAGTCGCTGGCCAGATAAAACCGATACCCGGGCACAGTGGCGAACGAACGGTAACCGGCACCGCTGAGCACGCCGTCCCAGTAGGCCACCCGCGCGGAGTCGGCCGCCGCTACCGCCATTTCCACGCCGGCTATTCCCTGTGCCCGCAGGTCCGCCAGGACAGCCAGTGGATCGGCACGGCCCGCCTCGCAAGCCGCCAGCAAGGCGCGCAGGCGCGCGGTCTGCGGCGGCACCCAGCCCGAGACGCCGCCCGTGACCGGCCGTCCCGTCGCCAACGCGCGATGCAGCCAGAGCACCTCCGTCGCATCCTCGTCCTGCTCGGTCGCGGGCGCCGGCAGGGTGAGCACCGCGCCGACAGGAACGCGGGCCGGCAGCGGCTGGCTGCCAGGGCGGCCGTCGACCGGCACCGGCACGGCGAGCAGACCCATCGGCACCGATTCGAGCCATAGCGCCAGCGTCAAACCGCCGAGCAACAGGCGGCGCGACCGCGGTTTCAGCGGCTCCGCGACCGAACAGGCGCCCACGGCTGCCCACCACGCCAATGCGATGGCGCCCAGGTAGACGAACCGCACCGGCGCTCGAAACGCCTGAAACGGCGTCACGAGGTCACGCAGATACCCGAATGGCAGTTTCAGGCGGTTGGCAGTGCCCGGCGGCAGGCCGCCCGAGTCGCCAAACGCCATCACCAATCCGACCATGCCGATCGCGGCCAAAAGCAGCCCGAACCGGCGTACTGCTGGCGACAACCGCCGCCATCGCCAAACGCCGACCGCCGCACAGACCAGTGCCACCCACCCCGGGTGCAGCACGGCGTCCACGTTGCGTCGGGCGCGCTCGGCCGCGGGCTCACCGCCGCCCCACAAATCGCGCCACGTCGCGCGGTGGGGCCCCGGATTGCCGATCATCTGCAGCGTCGCGCTGTAGTAACTGACCTCTTGTTCGCCGCGCGTGAATTCGGATTCCGACGAGCGCTGCGTCAGGTAAGGCCAGGCCATGGCCAGGACCAACGCACCCGCGAGCAAAACCGGCGCGACCACCTGGCGCACAAGCGTCCGCACGCGCCGCCGCCGCCACGCGGCCCATGTCCCAGCCACGCCCGCGACCGCCAACACGAAGAAGGCATCAGCGAAACCATACCAGCCCCAGGCCGCTTGGATCGCCAGGCATGCGGCCGCGGCCCACCACCAAAGGCCGGCGCCGCCGCGGTGATCGAACCGGCGCCACCCCAACCAGAGGCAGACCAGCAGGAGAACGACCCAGGGCGGCGAGATCTGGTTGAGCATACCGAGTTGCCAGGTCGTGAACGGCGAACCGAGCAAGAAGAGCGCGCAGAGAGCGGCACCGGCCGCGCCGGTCGCTCGCTCCCGGCCGGCGCCGGATCCATGCCACAGCAGGGCCGTCGCTACGGCGACCAAGGCCAGCGTTGCCAGGCAAGCCAGGTTATAGAGCAATGCCGGCGAGGGATCGCCAAATAATCGCAGCGGGGCCACCAGAAGAGCCTGGCCGAGCAGCGAGTCCATGCACACGATCGCGCTGGGGGCCGGATAGAAGATCGGCAGGCCGACCCAGATCGCCGGCTGCCACCAGGTGGCCGCCGACCAGGCGACCAAGCCGCTCTGCATCAGCGCGTCGACACCGTCCAGGGTCGCCAAGACAGCGCGTTCGCAATGGCCGAAAACAGGCCACATTTGCGAGGCGATCAGCGCGGCGACGGGGAGCGCCCACAGCCAACCGGACCAGCGCCAGCGCCGGTTCAGCGGTACTCGGTTCGGCTCCGGCGTGTTTGCGGCCATGGTGTTGCAGGTCCCTTCAGTCGCCGGCCGCAACGGCGGCTGAGCCGCCGCGTCGCGGTAGCGCCGTCCATAGGCTAGCGCCGACACCCGACCATGGAGCGCTTACTCTTCCAGTATCAAGCGCGCCCGATCCCGCTGCGAAAGCCCGTGCCAGAAACAGCCTAACCGCACGCAAACATTGAGATGGATATCGAGATGAACGGCGGCAACCCTGATGCGCACCGTCTTCGAGCGACAGCGTTCACAGATCACGCGCGGATTGATCAATGATTCGTGGCAACGGGGGCACCGCATATCGTCGAGTTCAGTGCCGGCCGCGAGCGGGATGGTCGATTCCTTATCGAAGACGTTGAACCGCGGCGAAAGTCGCAATTCGCCAATCTGATCGCCGACTTGGATTTCGAAGACGATCCAGTCACCCTGAATCAGATTAGCGTCGCAAAGCGAACAGTACGTATGAAGATACGTCCCCGTTCGTAAGACGTGAAGTCGATGAACAGGTATCTTCTCGCCCCCGGGCTTGCGCGAATGATCGTCAGATTTACACATAGGCACTCCACAGATTGCTCGCGACCCCCATCATGCACCACCCGTCGCAAATCCTTCAGTTCAAAGCAGATAAAGCCCGAAGCGCGGCTACTCGATCGCGTCAAACGGACATGCTTGGTAACAGGACGTACAACGTGTGCACTTGTCGAGCAGAATCTCAGCGACTTCTTTTTTCTCCCACTTGATTGCGTCGACGGGGCACGCCGGGACACAGAGACCGCACTTCCTGCACATCTCCGGATCAACCCAGAATCTCAGTAGCGCTTTGCAGGTCTTCGCGCGGCAGCGCTTGTCGTTGATGTGTTCCTCGTATTCGTCGCGGAAATAACGGATGGTGGTCAGTACCGGGTTCGGCGCCGTTTGACCGAGACCGCAGAGGGAACTGGCGCCGATCATCCTCGACAGCTGCTCGAGCGTGCCGATGTCTTCGAATTGCCCCTTGCCGTGGCAGATGCGCGTGAGAATCTCGAGCATTTGATACGTGCCCTCGCGGCACGGGGTGCATTTGCCGCACGATTCGTCGGCGGTGAATTCAAGAAAGAATTTGGCCACATCGACCATGCAGGTGCCGGAATCCATTACCACCAGTCCGCCAGAGCCCATGATGGCGCCGGTCGCCGGAATCGATTCGAAATCGACCGGCGTATCGATCATGTGTTCCGGGATGCAACCGCCGGAGGGACCACCGACCTGCACCGCCTTCAGTTTCTTCTTTTTCGGAATACCGCCCCCGATGTCATAGACGATCGTCCGCAGCGGCGTTCCCATGGGGACTTCGATGAGACCGATGTTCTTGACGTTGCCGGTCAAGGCGAAGACCTTGGTGCCGGTGCTCTTGGGGGTGCCCAGCGACGAGAACCAAATCGCGCCGCGATGGATGATCTGCGCCACGTTCGCGAAAGTCTCCACGTTGTTGAGCACCGACGGCCGGCCCCACAATCCCTGATGTGCCGGAAAAGGCGGTCTCTGGCGCGGCATGCCGCGTCGACCTTCGATCGATTGCATCAGCGCCGTTTCTTCGCCGCAGACGAAGGCTCCGGCGCCAAAGTAGAGATCGATATTCATATCATAGCCCGAACCGAGGATGTCTTCTCCAAGCAGGCCGTAGTCCTGCGCCTGCTGTATTGCCCGCTCGAGCCTCTCGATGGCCAGTGGGTACTCTGCCCGCACGTAGACATAACCCTGGTGTGCCCCGATTGCCTTGGCGCCAATGATCATCCCTTCAATCACCGCATGCGGATCCGATTCAAGGATCGAGCGGTCCATGAACGCGCCCGGATCACCTTCGTCAGCATTGCAGAGTATGTATTTGGGGCTGCCGGTCGCCTCGGCGGCGAACCTCCATTTCAGCCCAGTCGGGAAACCTGCACCGCCACGGCCGCGCAGACCGGAGGCAAGAATCTCGTCGATGATCTGCTGAGGCTCCATTTCCGTGAGCGCTTTGGCGGTGCCGAGATAACCATCGCGGGCGATGTATTCGTCGATCTTGTCAGGATCGATCAGTCCACGGTTGCGCAGCGCCACAAGCACCTGGTGCCCAAAGAAACCGATATCGGACAATTTCGGAATCGGGGCCGCGCCCTTCTTCGGCTCGAACAAGTGCTTTTTGGCAACCCGGCCCTTGACCAGGTATTCGTCCACAAAAGCCGGGACATCGGCGGGCGTCAACTTCTGGTAGAAGATCCCGTCGGGGTAGGCTACGAGCAGCGGTCCCGCGGCGCAGAAACCATTGCAACCGGTCGTGGTGACGTAGATTTCGTCCGCGAGGTCGCGTTGCTTGATTTCCGCGCACAACGCATCGCGGACGTTGAGGGCGCCACTGGCCACGCAGCCCGTGCCGGCGCAAAGCAGCAAATGTGTCCGGTAGACTTTTTCCATGGATCGATCCTACTCCCGCTGGCTGAGCCGGCTGTTGACCGGGGTCATCCGGGCTGACCGCATCGCTGTCGCTCCCGCGGCGGCTAGCGAGTCCTTTCGCTGCCTATCGAAAATGCGTATTCGACAATTGCGTTGCCGCCCATGATGTGTTCCGTAAAGATCCTCTTGGTCTTGTCCGCGTCCAGTTTGACGTACTTGACCGGCGCCGTCTCCTTGACCTCCACCGTGATCATCGGTTCATGGCTGCAGAGACCGGCGCAACCAGAGGAAGTAAGGATCACGTCCTGGACTTGGCGGCTCTCGATTTCCCTGAGCAACGTGTTCATGACCGTCCGCGCGCCGGCGGCGATGCCGCATGTCCCCATGTGCACCGTCACTTTGACCCGTGCCGCGCCGTCGCGCAGATTGACTGTTCCCTTGACCGATTCCTTGATCCGTTTGAGATCCTCAACCTTCAACTTAGCCATGGTTTTCTCCTTGGCGATCTCCGCCGGCGCCGGCCAGGTGCGTCCGGATCATGTTTAAAACAGCGGGTGTACCGATCGGCACCGTCCCGAGTTGTTCTTTCAGCTCTCGAGTATCCAGTTCGATCGTTTCGCCGCCGCGCACATGGGTGTAACTGAAATCAATCTCCGGATGACCCAGAATCAGAGCCACCAGCGTCCCGGCGATATCGCCTAGCGGTTTGCGATCGATGTGACTGTCCTGGAAACTGGCCGTCACCTCGGTGCCGACGCCCGGCGTCGAGTCGATCGTCAAGGCACCGCCCGCTTCTTCGGCCGCCATCTTTAAAAGCGGCAGTCCCAGTCCAACACGGCGCGTGGTACGAGTCGTGACGAAGGGATTCGTCGCCGTCGCCGCGAGCGCGGCGTCCATGCCGCGACCGTTGTCCTTGATTCTGATTTCGAGCCGATCGTTCGCCGCATCTTCGGCGATGTGAATTTCAACCAGCGAGGCTCCCGCCGCGGTGCAGTTTTCCACGATATCCAGTAGGTGCAGCGAGAGATCTTCCATCGTCACCGTCCATCGCCGCGGCCTAGCCGGCATTGCACATCGTTCAATCGCCATTCTCGATCACTCGGCGGCCGTCACGGCCGGCGAGAGCAAGCACCAATTCGTCGAAATCTTCTCCTGCCATCAGCAGTTGCACGGGGTTACTGCCCAATTGACTCAGATCATGGGCATCCGACGTGGAAAGAAACGCGTAATCTTGGTATTCCACGAACCGCGCCCTTGCCTCCCGCAGCGTCAACTGCCGGGAAATATCAACCGCTGCCAGTTTGAGATTCGGCGGGATGAACCCCAACTGACTGATCAGACTATAGCTCTCACGGTCGATATGAGCCGCCACCGCAATACCGCCGAGCTCGCGTATGGCGTCCACGACAAGATCTACGCTGAGATCGGTGGCGCCGATAAGTAAGCGAGTGCACATTCCTTCGACCTCATCCAGCTCGTTCGCCACGACCTGCAACCCGAAGAGTTCTTCATCGTTATCGCCCAGTGTCAGGTGTTCGTACACGAGCTCCTGCATGGCCAATGCACTTGCCAGCGATCCGAAAAGGCCCAGAATATGCGTTTCTTCCGCCGTGGTGATCTCAAGCCCCGGGATGACCACGAGATCCGTCGTCGCCGCCGCCTTGATCACCGCGCCGACGTTCTCGGCGCTGTTATGATCTGTGATGGCAATCATTCCCAGTTTCAGCCGCTGCGCCTGGGCCACGATCTTCTGCGGGGTCATGTCGAGATCAGCACAGGGAGACAGGCATGTATGCACATGCAAGTCCGCTGTAACCACGCGCAGTCCGGACACTCAGTCCCCTTCGATGCCGAGCGCCTTGAGCCTGCCGGCCAGTTCAAACGAACCAAGCGGTGAAATCATGATTGGCAGATTCTCTTCACGCGCCTTGGTGATCGTGTTCTCATCGGGCTGGCGGTCCTTCACCAGAATAATGCCGGCCAGTGCTTTCATTACGCCGACCGCCACGATGTTCTGGTGCTTCTGGATGGTGAGCCATAACCCGCCCTCTTCGGCGTTGCCGATGACGTCGCTGAGCATATCGCTGCAGTATCCCTTGGTGACATCGACTTCCAAGTTGTTTTCGCCGGTGACGACCTGCAACGACAGCTTCTGCACAACTTCAGACAGCTTCATGTTCCCTCTCGGTTTCACCGGTAAAAATCCGGATTGTCAGAGTGGTCCCCACGCCGGGAATGGATTCGAGCTCGAACCTGTCCGCGTTCTTGCGTATGTTCGGGATGCCCATCCCCGCACCGAATCCCATCTCCCGTACCCAATCGGCGGCGCCCGACCAGCCCGGCTGCATCGCCTGCTCGATATCCTCGATGCCAGGCCCCCGGTCCTTGACTTTCATGCTGACCTCAAAAGGCGTGACCCGAAAGATCATGATGCCGCCATCGGAGTAGATCACCGAATTTATCTCCGCTTCATAAGAAGCAATCGCAAGGCGACGAATGATATCAGGCCGGATGCCAAGCCGTTTGAGATTTTTTTTCATCTGCGTCGAACCTTGGCCCGCTCGATCGAAATCTTTGCCGATGATTTCGTACGTCAGGTAGATCTCTTTGTACTCCGCGACAATGTCCTCGAAAATATGACTCGCTCGGTACTGCCGGATTTCTTCATCCAGCAACTCCTTCGAAAGACGTCTGAGCATGCCTTCGATGATGAGTCCCTTGGTCAGAATCCCAACCAACTGGTCGCTATCCTGCTTCACCACCGGGAAGCGGCCGTATCCCGATCGATCAAACTGCTTGATGGCGTGAACCAGCAACATCTCGGGATAGAAGCATACAGGTTTCAGCGTCATACGATCCCGGATCCTATCTTCGCCGCCTCCGGAGTTCAGCCAATCGATCAGATCCTCAATGCTGATGATGCCGACCAGGCGGTCGCCGTCGATGACGGGCGTGCCCGAGATCTGGTGGTCCCGCAGCAACGCGCGCAGCTCGCCCATTTTCTGGTCCGGCGAAACTGTGATGACCGCGGTTTGCATCACGTCAGCCACCTTCAGCTCGAAGAGAAGCTCCTGATGCGGGATAAATTTGGCTGCCATAGCTACTCGGGCTGTAGCCCGCTCCTGACACCGCACTCCCAGAGTTTTCCGGACGCGTCAAACAGGCTGTGTTTGGTGACCATCAGCGGAATATCGTCGTCCTTGGCGAGTTCGATCATCTGCGCGTTGATCGGCTTGCCCCGGACGATCATGACTGCCTTGATTCCGGCTATGGATGCGGTGCGAACCGCTTGAACCGTGGCGAGACCGGTCATCATCAAGTCCGGCGTTCCCGGTCGCGCCAGGATATCGCTCATCAGATCGCTAGCAGCGGTGGAATTGATGTCCAGCTCCAGATGCTTGGCGTTAACATAGATCGTCTCGGCCGCCAACAGTTCGATGACTTCTTTTAACTTCACGGAAAGCGCTCCAGTTCTCGTTCACCAAGACGGCCGCCGGTACCGGCTCGATCAGGCCCCGGCGATCGCGCCATGCACAATCCGGGCTAGGCCCCCTCAGCCCGGTAGCTTGCGATGACCTCTCGAGTCTTCTCAAAGGTGACGCAGCCATGGGTGTCGTGATCGACGATCACGACCGGCGCCAGGCCGCAAGCACCGACGCAGCGCACACCTTCGAGCGAAAACATGCGATCGGCGGTTGTTTCGCCGACCTCGACGTTCAGGTGTTCCTTCAGCCGTTCGATCAGACGGCCCGAGCCGACCACGTAGCAAGCGGTGCCTAGACATACCCGCACGGTGTGACGCCCGCGCGGTTTCATCGTGAAGAAGGAGTAGAACGACGTCACGCCGTAGACAGCCGCCGCCGAGAGTCCTAGGCCCAGGGCGATGTAGTTCTGCACCACAGGCGGCAGGTAGCCGATGATCTGCTGCACCTTTTGCAGGACTGGAATCAAACCGCCGGGTCGCGGCCGGTATGTCGCGAGCACGGCGTCAATTGCCTCACGGTGCTGAGTCAGTCGTTCCTGCGCGAGAAACTCGTCGTACGCAGTCCGGATAGTTGCGGGGTCGTCGACGGGGGCGTGCTCACCGAGCCCGCTGTGTTGCGGCAGCGATTCCAGCACACCGGTGCAGTTCTCGATGAGAGTGCGATGGACGTAATTGTATCCAATCCAGGGGACGGTTCGCGCGCCGACCCGACTGCCGTTGCGAGCCGGCCACAGCGCGCCCTCGGAGCCGAGTTCGGCGTAGCGCACGCCTGCGAGGACCGGAATCGCCGCAACGATCACATCGTCCCACCAGGCCTGCGCGGACCGCTCAGGCCAGGTTTGGCCCAGCCGGTTCGCCAGCTGCGTGGCGATCCAGGTCTCCGGCTTGGCCTCGCCCACAGGCGGGATCGCACGTACAAAGCGTTGGATGCGGTGTTCGGCGTTGATCACCGTGCCGTCTTCCTCGGCCCACGCCGCCGCTGGCAGCACCACCGCTGCGTGCTGCTGGGTCTCACTCTCGAGGTTGTCGATCACGATGAGGTGCTCGATCCGCGCAAGGGCGCGTGCGATTTCCGGGTTCGCGGCAGCGCCATAAGCCAGGTTCTCGCCGCTGATCACAAGGCAACGGATCCGCGGCGGCGTTGCCCGCGCAAGATCGGCGATGAGTTCCTCAAAGGTCATGCCCGCCGTCTGCGCCGGTTCGATACCGCCCGGTGTCAAATCGGGGGCAAGCCCCATATAGAACGCCCCAAGCGCATTCGCCTGGGCGCCGATATGATGGATGCCTCCATCGTCGCGGTCCAGATTACCGAGCAGACCCTGCAGCGCTGCGAACCTCGGCGCCGCGTGGGAAACGCCGGCGCCGTAGATCAACATCGTAGGCGCGTCAGCGTCGAGCAGTTCAACGGCCGCCGCGAGTTGCGCCGCCGGAACTCCGGTGGCGGCCTCAACGGCCGCCGGCCCGAACGCCGCGACCGAGGCGGCCAGGTCTCTGTGCTCGGCACGGCGCCCGCGGGCCAGGATGGCATTGATCAAGCCGTTGACCAGCAAGGTCTCCGTCCCAGGACGAGCCGCCAAGCGGAGGGTGGCATGGCGCGCGATCGCAGTTTCGCGGTGATCGATCACGATCAGACTGCGGCCGGCCTTCACACCCCGCTTCACGTACGTCGCGGCAACGGGGTTTTCGACCGTCAGATCGCTGGCGATCAGCAGGGTCACCGGCGCCCTTTCGATTGCCTGCAGGGGCGCCTGCATGCCACCGGCAGCAAACGGCGCCACCACATTCGGCGAGCCGACAACCTCCCGCATCAGTTTCTGCCAAACATACAGTGATTCATTGCTGGAGCGGGCCGAGCAGATCATGGCCACGGCCCCCGACCCGCTGCCGGACACGGTCTCGGCGATGATCCCGCGTACGCGATCCAGCGCCTCGTCCCAGGTGGCCTCGCGCAGGACATCGCCGGCGCGAACGCGCGGCCTGGTCAGCCGTTGCGGGCTGTGGACGAAGTCGTAGCCATAGCGCCCGCGCGCGCAGAGACGACCGAGGTTCGGCGCACCGGATGCCACTCCGGTCACCTTGTGGATCGTGTCGTCCTTGACGTGCAGAGTCATCTGGCAGCCCACGCCGCAATAGGAGCAGGTGGTGCGCACATGCTGCGCTTGCCAGGGGCGAATCCGGTAGCGGGCTTTTTTTTCGACCAGCGCGCCGACCGGGCAGACCTGCACGCACTCGCCACAGGCCACGCATTCCGAGCGCTCCAACGTGCTATCACCCATGGCAATGATCTTGGCGCGGACACCGCGGTAGCCGTGGGAAATCGCGTTGTTGACCTGGATGTCGTTGCAAGCCTGGATGCAGCGGCCGCACAGGATACAACGCGAGAAATCGCGCACGATCAGCGGTCCGGCCGCTTCGAGCGGATATCGGGGCGGCAGCGCGACCAAGCCTTTGCTATCGACCTGGTAACGGTAACTGTAGGATTGCAGCCGGCAGTCTCCGTAGACTTCGCATAGCTCGTCGGAGCCGTCGTATGCGTGGACCTCCTGCTGAAATCCGGTCCACTCGGCGACATCGCGCCGTCGCGACGCGCAGTTGTGATTACCGGATTGCAGCAGCATGCCCAGCACCTGCCGCCGGGCTGAGATCACCACGGGGGAATCCGTGCGCACCACCATTTTGGGAGCCGCGGGCATTGCACAGGCCGGCGCCAATGTACGGGCGCCTTCGACCTCGACCACGCAGACGCGGCACGCTCCCGTCGGATGGGCGTTGTCCAGATGGCACAGGGTGGGGATGAAGATGCCGTGGCGCCGTGCGACCTCCAGGATCGTCTCACCCGGCACAAACGGCAAGGTGCGTCCGTTGAGCGTGAGGGTGGGATCAGGCATGTTGTTCTACTGCCTCTTTCTGGTAACAGATCAACCCGCAAGCAAGGCAACGCGCGGCTTCCCGCCGCGCGCCGTCTTCGTCCAGGCCTGGGATCTCCTGTCTCGCTTGCCAGCTACTATTGCCGCTGGTCGCGACGGCGGCGGGGCCGTTCCTGGGTACGGCAGGAACGCCCACCACACCGTCGACGTCCAACACGGACGCAGCCTCCGCGACCGCGTACGGCAATCGCGCGACCTGTCCCGTCTCCAGGTATTGCTGCAAACCTCGCACGAGCCGCCGGCCCGACAACATGGCTTTGACAACGGCCGCCGCATCGCTGATCCGGCCGGGCTCCGGCGAGCTGAAAACGCCATTGTCGCCCCCGAACGGCAGCGTGCGGAACGTCTCGACGGTCTGCCACAGCAAACCGCCGTCTGATCCCGCTGCGGCGGCCGCGGCAGCGTCGAGGCGCTGGAAAACCAGTTCCGGTAACCGGCCAGCCCCGAGCACAACCGTATCGACGGCGAATTGTTCGCGCCGCGGCCGGCCGGGATCATCGGCGCCCACCTCTTCGAGCACGAGCGTGGTCAGCCGGTCGCCCTCGCCGCCGAACGCCGCGACCACGCACTCCGGGTGGACGCTGATTCCCTGCGCGGCCAGCGCTGCCGCGTCCTGCAGATCGTCCGGCCAGAGCGCCAGCGGGCGGGCGCAGACGATGCGAACTCGGTCGGTTCCCGCCGCCCGGCATTGCTGCGCCAGGGCCAGCGCCGAGCCCAGACCGTCGACGATCACCACCTGTTGGCCCAGCGGTGTGGTCCGCACCGCGATGTCGGCGGCGAGCAAGTCGATCATCAGCATCAACCCAGCAACGCTGCCGGTCGAGCGCGGATCACCGGGCAGCAATTTGCGGCTGTCGTAGCCCCCCGTGCAGAGCACCGCCAGGTCATGCCCCTCCGCCAGCAGCGTCGCCAGCGAATAATCCTGACCCAGCCGCTGCCCACAGCGCTCCTCGACGCCCATGTCGAGCACGCCCTTGATATCGTGATCGAGAACGTCGCTCGGCAGGCGATCGCCCGAAATGACGTAGCGCAGGATGCCGCCCAGTTCGGCCTGGCTCTCGATGATGGTTGGCCGGTGGCCGAGACGGGCCAGGTAGTAGGCGGCCGTCAGGCCCTCCGCGCCGCCGCCGACCACCGCGACGCGATGGCCGCTGTCCGGACATTTGTAGGGCTGGACGTGCTGGCCGGTGAGCCGCTCGTAATCAGCCAGGAAGCGCTTCAGCGGATTGATGCCCACCGGTTCGTCCACGAAGTTGCGCCGGCAATCGAGCTCGCACGGGGCCGGACAGATGCGCCCGCAGACGAGCGGGAGCGGACAGCGTTCTTTGATGATTCGCAGTCCGTCCTCGTAGCGACCCTCCCGCACGGCGCGGATGTACGCCGGGATATCGATGCCGGTGGGGCAGGTCCGTTGACATGGCGCCGTGCACTCGTCGACTGTGTATTCGTCGATCACTCGTTCGGTGGCGCTGGTCAAGCTGATGATCTGTTTGGGACACGCGCGCACGCAGGCGCCGCAAGCCACGCATTTCCGGGGATCGAAGATCGGCAGGTGGTTGTCGCCCAAGTGAACGGCGTCGAAGTCGCAAACCTTCACGCACGTACCGAGCCCCACGCAGCCGATCGGGCAGACCTTGCTGCCGCCGTAAAGCAACACGGCCGCCCGGCAGTCGCAGGCGCCATCATACGTGAACAGCGGATCCGCTTCGCCGACGCCATAGGTACAACTCGTCCAGGCCACCAGCGGTTCGCGCTCAACGACGACCTGGCCGGTCACGGCCGCGACAGCCCGCGCGGTGTCGGTGCCGCCGATCACGCAGACGTTGGCGGTCGCCTCACCCTTGGCGACGGCTTCCGCCGCCGCGCCGCACCCGGCATAGCCGCAACCGCCGCAATTGGCGCCGGGCAGGGCGTCGGTGATGGCCAGGATACGCGGGTCCTCATACACATAGAACACTCGCGAGGCGATGGCCAGCACCACACCGGCGCCCAAACCCAGCGATAGCAGAAAGAGCGTCGCTTCGAGCATCGTTGCATTCCTTACGCGCAGCCCGGCCGCGCCGCGCCCCGCAGCTAGCGCTGCATCAGCGCATGCAGCGAACTGTCCACACCGACGAAACCGTTGAAAGCCAGCGCCATCAGTCCGGCCATGATCAACCCGATGGCCGTGCCCCGCAGCGCGCGCGGCACCGCCGAGATCAAGAGCCGCTCGCGGATGCCTGCCAGGAGGATCAAAGCCAGCATGAACCCGATTGCCGATGACGCCGCGAAGAGCAGCGACTGGCCGAACGTATAGTCTCGGCGGATGCAGAGGATCGCCACGCCTAGAACGGCGCAGTTCGTCGTGATCAAGGGCAGGAAGATCCCTAGCGAGGCATAGAGCGGCGGCACGAATTTCTTCAGGAACATCTCTACGAATTGGACGAGGGAGGCGATCACCAGAATGAAACCGATGGTCTGCAGATAGCCCAAACCCAATGGATCCAAGACCAGCTTCTGCACCCAGAAGGTGACCGCAGTCGCAATGGTCAAGACGAACGTGACCGCCAGTCCCATGCCGATCGCCGTGTCCATCCGTTTGGACGTGCCCAGAAACGGGCAGCAACCGAGATATTCCGCGAGCAGGATGTTCTTGATGAGCACCGCGCTGACGATCAGGATCACGTACTCCATGCCGTGTTCTCTCCCGTCGGTATCTACGTGCCCTTGGTTGCGGTCGCGGCGTTCATCAGAGCCAGCAGCACACCCAGGCAGATGAACGCACCCGGCGCCTCAATCATCATCGCAAAGGGACGGTCCTGGTAGATCAGCGGCAGCACGGGATGATCGAAGAGCGTGCCGGCGCCGATCAATTCGCGCAAGGCGCCGAGCACCGTCAACGACAGCGTGAAACCGACGCCGATCCCGAGGCCGTCTGCAGCCGCGGCGGCAATTCCATGGCGCGAAGCGAATGCCTCGGCCCGACCGAGAATGATGCAGTTGACGACAATCAAAGGAATGAAGATGCCGAGTTTCTCGTAGAGCGGATAGAAAAAGGCTTGAGTGACAAGTTCGACAACAACCACGAAGGTCGCGATAATGACGATGAATCCGGCGATGCGTACTTTGCGGGGAATGACTCGCCGCAGCAGCGACACCAGCACGTTGGAGCAAGTCAAAACGAAGATCACCGCCAAACCCATGCCCAAGCCGCTGACCGCGGACTTGGTCACCGCCAAGGTTGGACACAATCCCAGCACCAATCGGAAGGGCGGCAGGTCATGCCACAAACCCTTGCGAAACTCCCGCCACAGCGTCATGGCTGCCTCCCTGATGCCTCGCCCAGGACATAAGCCTTCACCTGTGGATAGAGCGCGACGCTGCGCGCGACCGCCTCGGCGCGGCCCTGGGACGAATAAGTAGCGCCGGAAATCGCGTCGAGATCGCCGCCGTCGCGCTTGAGGGCAAAGTTGCTGGTCAACGGCATGCCGATGAACGCCTTTGTGTACTGTTCCATCGTGATCTTGGTGCCGATGCCCGGCGTCTCTTTGTGCGAAACGATCTGCACGCCGGTCAGCTTGTCCTCGTTCAGGTCGTAGCCGACCATCACCTGGATGTCGCCGCCAAAACCGCCGCCAACCGTCTCGTAGGCGACGCCCCAGATCTTGCCGTCGCGCTTGGCTACGAAGAGCGTCACGGCGCGACCGTCGAGTTGCACCTTGCGGCGATCCTCGATCAAATCGTTCTCGGCGCCCGCCAGCACGATCTGCACTTTCGGCCCTTCGAGATAGGTCAGAACCTGGCGTTCGATCCGTTCGATCGTCGCGCTGCGCAGGCTCGAGAGCGCGAGCGCGCAGACGGCGCAGATCGCCGCTAGCACCGTCACCATACGCGCCATCTCGTTCATCGCGCGGCCTCCTGCGAAGCTGGCGGTTGGGCGGCGGCATCAAAAAGCACAGCCGGCGGCGGCGGCATCGCCTGCCGGCGCAGCCGGTCCAACAGCGGCACGAAGATGCTCATGATCAGGATGGCGAAGACGACGCCGTCACCGTAGGTGCTCCAGGCACGGAAAACCACGGTCAGGAGCCCGCAGCCCAGGCCGTAGACCAACATGCCCCAGCGGTTGACCGGCGAGCTGGCGTGCTCGGTGCTGAGAAAGAACGCGCCGATCATGACGTTGCCCGTGACCAAGTTGAAAAGCGGACGCGCATAGGCGTCGCTGTCCAGCCGGTTGAGCACGACGGAGGCCAGCGCGACGCCGGCCAGAAACGCGGCGGGGATCGGCCAGCGGATAGCGCCCCGCAAGACGAGAAACAAGCCGCCGACCAGCAGCCAGGCGATCTGCGAAGAGCCGATGCCGCCGGTCTGGCGGCCGAGGAACAGGTCCCAGAGGTGAAACTCCGACAGGCCTGCGGCGCCCAGCGCCTTGAAGACCGCTTCCGGGTACTCCTTCGCGAAACCGGTGTCGTAGATCACCAGCATCAGGTCGAAATCGAGATGTCCGGCCCAAGGTCCGGTGATACGGAGGATCGCATAGCCGACCAGAGCCGGGTTGAGCGGATTGGCCCCCAGGCCGCCGAAACACTGTTTCGCGAGCACAATGCCCAGCGTGCTGGCGACGATCACCATGAAGGCGGGAATATTGGCCGGTAAGAGCAAGGCCAAGAGCAGGCCGCTCACCGCGGCGCTGCCGTCGGCGATCGTGACCGGGCGACGGGTGAACTTCTGCCAGAGAGCCTCAGCCGTCATGGCACTGCCCATGGCCAAACCGATCACGCCGGCTGCGTCGAGTCCGTACCGGTTGATGCCGGCCGCCGCAGCGGGCACCAGCGCCAACAACACCGCCCAGGAGTAGTGGGTCAAGCGCGCACCATTGTGCCAATGCGGTCCCGTCGAGACGATCAAGCTGCCGGGCTTCATGACCGCTCCTTTTCGCCGCTTGCTACCGGTTCGGCCCCCAGATCGAACAGGCGCACCGCGGGGCAAGTCGGACCGCAGGCGTTGCAGCCCGGCGCCTCCGGCGCGGCCTGCCGTTTGTCGGGGCTGCGCCACAGCGTTTGCTTCGCGTGCGCCATGAGCTGAGCGAGCGGCCGGTGCGCAGGACAGACGTAGGCGCAGAGACCGCAGTCGACGCAGCGCTCGACCGCCAGGTCGGCGCAACGGTCGTAGCGATCGTACTCGGCATAGCGGCCGAGTAGATTGACCTCCAGCCCCACCGGACAGACCTGGTTGCATTTGCCGCAGTTCGTGCACGCGGTGCGCTGGAAGCGATGAACCTGGTTTGGAGCCTGCAGGATCAACTGGCGCGTGTGCGGCCGGATCGGCGCCGTCGGGTCGGCCGCGGCGGCGCCGCGCAACGGGCTGCCCAGGATCAGCTTGCCGCCGGCTTGCGGCTGTAACCCAAGGTGCGCGAGTAGTTGCGCCGCCGGGGCGCCGATGCGCACGCGCAGGTTGCGCGGCGGTTGTCCGTTCGGACCGAGGCAACTGACCGTGGTGTCGATCTGCGAACGGCCGCTGCGGACGCACGCGACCGCCGCCGCCAGCGTCGCCAAATCCAGCACCAGCGTGTCGCCGAACACGCCGCCGGGCGTGCATTGCAGCAGCCAGCCGCCGCAGCGGACGGCCAGCAGCTCCGGCAAGCCGTGCGGATAGAACGGCGGCACGCGCTCGCACCGGATCTCGCGCGGCAGACCTGCCAACGCGGCGCCGTCGGCCGGCCAGGCCAGCACCACCTGATCGGCGCCGGTCGCGCGCTGCAAGAGTCGCAAGCCGTCCGCGATCGATTCTGCGCCGACGCCGAGTTGGGCCCGTACCGTCGAACAACCCGGCGCCTCGTCCAGCCCGCTGGCGATGACTGTGGCGACGCGCGCGCCGATCCGCAGCGCGTCGAGGCCCGGCAACCCGGTTTGCAGCAGGGCCTGGCGCAAAGCGGACGGTTCGGCGGCCTCCCAGTCGACGATCGGCGCGCCGAATTCTGCGTGGTCATCCACGCCGCTGGTCTCGATCACCACGGCGGTGGCGGGGCAACCGTCGGCATCGGTCACGCTGGTCAACCGGCTCACGCGTCCGGTCACCGTGGCAACAACGGCTTCCGCGCCGGCCGGCGCGAGATTCTGGCCCGTTCTGACCGCCGCGCCGACGGCGATCGCCAGCGCATCCGGGGGGACACTCCGCAGCAGGAGCGTCGCCTGGTCCGGCAAGGGGAGCGCTTCGAAATCGCTCGCCTGCCTGGTATACGCCAGGCGCGGCGGCAAGAAACCGAAGAACGAACGCAATCCCATGACCGTCATCCCTCGTCGCCCGAGCCGCCGCTCATTCGCGGTGGCACAGAGCGCAGTTGTCCGCCGCGTGGCAGCTCGTGCAGCTGTTACCGATGTAGTGCGGATGGATCCCGTCGCCGGAATACGCGGGCACCAGGTGTTCGCGTTCATAGTGGCAGGCGCGGCAATCCTTGCTCGTGGCCAGGTCTTCCAACCCCGGACGCACCTGCGGTTCATGGTGGCAGGCCGTACAGGCGATCCTGGCGTAGTCGTAGTGATGCAACTGATGGTCGAAGAGGACCTCGCCGGCGTCGGTCTCGTAAACGACGCGGCGCGGCGGCCGCGGTAGAACCTGCTCCAGCCAGGGCGACGGGTCGGTGCCCGGCGCCAGGTGGCAGGTCTCGCAGTCCGCCATCGTGCCGCCGAGATCCGTGTGACAGGCATACAGACAGTTGTCCCCGACGAACAGCGCATGCGGCATCTCGCCCTCGGCCGGTACGACGGAGGCGTCGTGATGGCAGCGGCGGCAGTTTTTCTCCCCGGGCCGCACACCGGTCGCCGCTGGGTCATAGTCGTGGTGGCAGCGCAGGCACTGCCCGATGGTACTGTGATAGGCGTGGGCGAAGACCACGGTCCCGGGGCTATCGACAGCGACGGGATCATCCTCCGGGAAGACGACGAACTGAGGAAACGGCTGTTTGTAGCGCGCCGAGGCGATGAACGCGTAGCCCAGATGCAGGTGGCAGGCGTCGCAACGGGAAAGCTCCGCCCCCAGATGATCGTGGCAGTCGGTGCAACTGGCGCCGATCGCGCGTGAGTGCGGATCGGCTGTCGTCACCTTGACCGCGGGATCGTAATAATGGCAGGCCCGGCAGTTCATCTCGACCCGGCGGCCCTGTTCCTCGGCCGCGGGCAAGTTGTGATGGCAGTCGCGGCATTCGACCATGGTGGCGTGGAACGCATGGTCGAAGATGAGATCGCCGCCCTGAGCGGCGAACCAGATCTTGGCCGGAGGCTCGGTCGGCTGCGGCCAAATGCTAACGACCACGGCCGCGGCGCAGGCAGCCAGCACGACCGCAGCGATGGTGCGTTCGGTCCGGTTGAACATCGCGCTCGCACTCCTTGCTGCCGTTTGCTGTCGCGCCGGTGAAATCCGGTCAATCCTAGTCGTTCACTGGATATTCGTCCGCCATCGCGCAGAACGTGTTGAGGAGGCTTCGATTGCCGACATGAATCTCGACGACGACGCCAAACCTAGCGAACAGCTTTCGGGCGCGCAATGGAAAAATGAAATTGCACATTCAGAAATTGAAATCGCTTATCAAAACCAGACTGGAATGAATTTCGAATCAAAACACAGCTGGCCGCGGACCATCGACACGAAGGGATGGCTGCAAATTGCAGACGGCCCCGTCTTGGCGACGGGGCCGTCCACGACTCGCATCCGCGCCGGGCGCGGGTTCGTTCTACATCAGATCGAGTGATGATTCTCAGCGTAGTCGTGCATATAGCGGAAGGCTTTGCTGGAACGGATCTTCTCGAAGGCCTCTTCCTTGATCTGCCGGATCCGCTCCCGAGTCAGGCCCATGACCTGTCCGATTTCCTCGAGGGTCATTTCCTGATCGGTTCCCAGTCCGTAGTACATGCGCAGCACGCGGCCCTCCCGCTCCTTCAGATCGCCGAGCATGCGATTGATCGACTCGTGGAGGTCGTCTTCCATGACCTGAACATCCGGACCCTCGCTCGTCGTGTCCTCCAGGAAATCGAGATAGGTGCTGTCTTCGTCGTTGCCCACGTAGTCGTCCAGGAAGAAATTGTCCTGCATCAACGGCAAGGTGTCTTTCACCTCGTCGATCGACAAGCCGAGGACCTTGGCGATCTCTTCGGCTTCCGGTTTGCGGCGCAGCCGCTGTTGCAGCTCGCTGCTGACCTTCTTGATCTGGTTCAACACGCGGGCGCGGTTCAACGGCATTCGGACGATCTTGCTGTGGTTGGCCAGAGCCGCGAGGATCGACTGGCGGATCCACCAGACAGCATAGCTGATGAACTTGTAGCCGCGGGTCTCGTCGAAGCGCTGAGCGGCCTTCAAGAGGCCGAGGTTGCCCTCGTTGATGAGGTCCTCCAGAGGAACGCCGTAGTGCGCGTATTCCTTGGCGATCGAGACCACGAACCGCAGGTTGGCCTTGACGAGGCGGTGCAGGGCGTCAGGCTCGTCGCGATGGATCCCGCGCGCCAGTTCGCATTCCTCCTCGCGCGTGAGCAGATCGTACGCTTTGACTTCCTGGAAATAGAGATCCAGGTTGCTCATCAAATGAGCCGCGGCGCCGAAAGACCTCTCACCGTTTTTCCTGTAGCTGGCCATCACAACCTCGCTCGGGTCGGAGAATTCACGACTTTTTAAGTTGGGTACGGGAATGATTTACCCTGCCCTTAACAAAATCTGTACCAGCAGCAAGGCCGGCATCTTGCTTGCCGCCGATCCGATAAGATGTTCTTTTATAATGGCTTAAAAAACCAGACGATCGTCTCTTATGGATACTATATCTATCCCGTATTGACAAATTGTCAAAACACTCATTTTTACTCGGATAACTTGTCAGACGCCTCGCGTGGTCAGTAGGTCACTTCCACGGTGTACTGCAGGACGGTCGCCTGTTCCCGCTTGACCGGGACCCGGAAGAGAATCTCCTGGGCCGAAAGCTTCTCGTACGGCAGCGAACTCGCCAGGATTTCCCACTGGCCGCCGACCTGTTCGCGGATCTCCACCTCGATGTCCTCGTCCTTCTGGTTGCGCACGGTCAACTCCCATTGCGTGCGATGCACGCGGTCGGACACGCGGCGGTAGTCCTTGCGCACGCGCTCGGCGACGACGTCGAAGGCCTTGCCCACGCGCAACTCGACCTTTTCGTTGCGAGGCGTGTGGGCGATGCGGTCCTCGCCCAGCAGCTGCCGCTTGCCGTCCTTGGCCTGGCCGTAGACGCGCACCACGCCGGCCGGCAACGCTTTGCCGAGATGGTTCTGCTCGCGGTTCTCGAACTCGTAGCTGACCCAGACGTCCTGCCGCGCGCCGCTGGGATCGCCGCCGCGGAAATAGCCGCTCGCCGCGCGGACAGTGTAGCGCCGCTTGACCGCGATGTCGGTCGCCTCCAGCAAGGAGACCTGTTTGCTGCTGTTGTCGGGCAGGGTGGTGGCCCAGGGAACGGTGTACAGGTGATAGTCGTAAAGGACCTCGGACTCCATCGCGGGCGCCGCCTTGACGGCGTCCACCATGTACCGGACGCCGGACGACTCCATCGCAGGCCGTACGACGTTGATGTCGCCGGCGACGAGCTGCAGTCGCGCGTCAGCGAAGCCGGCGCCGCTGCGATTCTCCACGGTGACCCAGCCCTTGAGGTCGGCCTTCACCCCGGCGGGATCGAGTTGCAGCACGTAGTCGGCGTTCCAGGAGAGACCGCCGGTCAGGTAGCTGACGTCGAGGTCGGCCTGCCCCTTGCGCTCGGTCTGCGCCCGCCAGACAAGCGTCGGCCGGGCGCGCAGGTTCTCCGGCAGCTGCGGCAGGGCGATACGCCCCGGCACCTCGAACACGACCTCGCCGCCAACCTCGTAGACCGGCCCAGCCGCCATGCCCAACAACCGGCCGCTGATCCGCTCGCCGTCCTCCTGGATCCAGGCGACGTCGCGTCCGACGTATTTCTCGAGGATCTTTTCCCGGCTCATCAGGTCGAATTCGTAGTTCTGCTCCAGGATCACCAGACCGGTACGGCCCTTTCCCTCAACCAGCAGGGTCGCGGGACGGATCTGCTGCGGGACGCCGCGGAACTCCAGGGCGAAATCGGCGGCCGGCAGATCGACGGCGCGGACCTCGCGGACCAGAGCCAAGGCTTGATTATAGACAGTCAGTTCCAGCAATTTGCGCTGTCCCGGTTCCGAGATCACGGCCGTGTCGGCCGCCGCAATCGTTCCAGCGCCGAGCCCGGCCGCAACCGCAGCCGCCAGTGCGAAGAGCTTGCAGTTCCACATGATCAGCCTCCCGGGGCTGGATACAGGAGTCGCGGCTAAAGGGCCGCGGTCCAAGGTCGAACATTCTATACACCAGACGGCGCTCGCACGCCAGTCGTTTACCCCGCGGCGAACCCGGGCCGTCTCGACGGGCCGGCGGAGGCAAGCATGCGACAGACGGTCATCATCGCCGACGACGCCCAATTCATGCGATCGATGCTCAGAGACATCCTCACCGACAGCGGGTGGGACGTGGTCGCTGAGGCGGCCGACGGCGCCGCCGCCGTCGCGCTGTTTCGCGAGCATCGCCCCGATCTGGTCATGCTCGACATCACGATGCCGGGCTGCGACGGCGTCACAGCCTGCCAACAGATCCTGGCCGAGGACTCCACCGCCCGGATCGTCATGATCTCCGCCTTGGGCCAGAAGGAAGAGGTCCTGGCGGCGATCCGCGCCGGCGCCGGTGACTTCGTCATCAAACCATTCGAGGCCGAGCGCGTCGAGGAAACCTTGCGCAGTCTGTTCGCGCGCCAGCCTTAACAGGCTGTTGAAAAACTGGATCTGGCCGTGTTCGGAGCGCCGACCGGCCGGATCCGAGTCGCGACGACGACGCGATGCCGATGTGCATCGGGCAGGAGGAGCAACGAAGAAGACGGCCGGTCGCCGCCCGAACCCGTAGGGCCGGCGGCACGGCCGAGCCTAGTTTTTCAACAGCCTGTTAACCCGGATTATTCATGAGGGACCCGGCTGAGAAAGGTCAAATGCTGGCCAGGACGCGCGACCGCCTGTCGGTTTGGATCTTTCGTGAGCCATCCTGGTCAGCGTCCGATGATCACCAGCACGACCAGCCCCAGCGGCAACACGTAATACACGAACCGCCAGAAATGTCGCCGGACGACCGCAAGAGCGGTCAGACGGATCGCCAGCAGACCCACCGCGAACGCCACCGCGGCGCTCGCGAAGAGGCCGAACGCGCTGGTGCGCGTGACCAGATCGGCGGTCAAGAGATGCAGGACCAGGGCGCCGGCGATCGCCGGTACGGACAGCAGGAAGCTGAACCGCGCGGCCTCGGCCCTGCCGACGCGCAGCCAGAGCGAGGCAGCGATCGTACTGCCGCTACGGCTGATCCCCGGACAGATCGCCAGAGCCTGCGCGCACCCGATCACAAGCGCCTTGCCCAGGGGCACCGGCTGCGGTTGCCACGGTCCGGCGGGATCGTCGGCCGCAGCCGCAAAGCGTGTCGACAGCAGCAGGCCGGCCGTGACCAGCAATCCCAGACCGGCATAGAGCGGGTCGCCGAACGCCGTCTCGATGAGGTCTTTCAGCAGCAAGCCGACCGCCACCGCCGGCAGGGTCCCAACGGCGAGGGCGATGATGTAAGCGCGCGCCGCGGGGTCCAGGCGCAAGAGCCGCAGGATTTCGCGCCGGTAGACCACCAGGACCGAACCCAGTGTGCCGCAATGCAGCACGACGTCGAGGAAGAGGTCGCCCTCATGGCTGCCCAACAAGTGTTGCAGCAGCACGAGATGCCCGGAGCTGCTGACCGGCAGAAATTCCGTCAGACCTTGGACGACGGACAACAGCAAGACCTCGAGCATGGTCACCTGCTTTCGGGGGCGGGCCCGGATGGCGCGGGTGGTGTCCGGGGCGGTTGCTCAGGCGGTTACACCCGCGATCGCTCAAGCGATCGCTTCGCCGGAGCGCAATTCCTCTCGCAGCAGTCGGGCCAGATGGTAGTGCCGGCGGGCTTCAGCGGCCAATCCGAGCGCGTCGCACGTCAGCGCCAACTGGAAATGCACGCGGCCGTCCTCGGGAAACGCAGCTTCGGCCTGCGTCAACGCGGCCAGGGCGGCCTTGAAGCGCTCGAGCTTGTGTAGGCAAGCACCGCGGTGAAAGTGGGCTCGCACCAACGCTGGTTCTAGCCCGAGCACCAGGTCGAATCGGCGCACGGCCTCCTGGTAGCGACCGCGCTTCATCAGGCAGACAGCCGCGTAGTAATGCGCGCGGACGTCGCTGCGATCGCTGGCGGCGGCCTGTTCGAAGCACTCCAACGCCCGGACGAGATCGCCGGTCGCCAGCAACACGAGACCGAGGCTACAGTAGCCGTCGGCGTCGGGCGCTCTGCGCACCGCTTCGGTGAAAGCCCTTATCGCATCGACGGTCCGCCCGGATTCGGCATAGAGCGCGCCCAGGTTGTGATAGGCCGCCGCCGGGGCATCCTCCAGGCAGACGGCGCGCTGATAGGCGGACAGCGCTTCGTCGCGGCGACCGAGGCGGTCCAGCGCCGCGCCGAGGTTGGTCAGCATGCGGGCGTCGGCGGGGCTCAACTCGACCCCGACCTGGAGGTGGGCGTGCGCCTCGGCGAACATGGCGCGTTTCAGACAGACACAGCCCAGGCGATAACGCCATTGCGGATCCGCCGGGCACTGCGCAACGGCGGCTACGTAGAGCGCGTAGGCGCGGGCGAGATCGCCGGCCTGTTCGGCCGCGCGCCCCTGGGTGAAGACCGCCGAGGCCGCGGGCTTCTGTGCTTCCGGTTGTGGGGCCGGTGTCGAATTCAGCATGGGGGGAGCATACGCGTCGACTGACTCGCGGTCAACGTCCAGTGATCCTGGAGGCGCGTAGGTCGCTGCCGGTGCGCGGGCGCGCGCGAAGCCGCGCCGCCAGCGGCGGCCCGGCGCGGCACCGTCAATCTTGGTAGATTTGGATCTCCAGAATGATGCGGCCGGTCCCGTCCGGTCCGAGCATGCTGCGGGGGACCTTCATGGGGATCACCAGCGTGCGCGCGGTCTCCTCGGCCGCCGGTTTCGGCGCCGGTGCCTGGCGTTTGGCCTCCGGGCGGGACGGCTCCGCCGGCGTGTGCGGCGTGCCCGGAACAGGCGGGTTGGGATCGATGTCGAGAGCCGGCTGGGACGGGGTCGGCGCGGGAACCTGGCGTTGCAGGATACTGCTGATCGTCAAGCTCAAGATCGCCTTGAGCGTTTCCCGCACGCCCTCGCCCGTGGCGGTCGCCGACGGAAACGATAGCAGGCCCCAAGGGTTGAGCAGGCTTTCGAGCCGATCGACCGGCAGCACACCGGCGTTGTCGCGGCGATTGTATTGTAGTACGACCGGCATCGCCATGATGTCCAGCCGCCAGCAATCCAGGTAGGTTTTCAGACCTTCCATGGCGCTCAGGCTCTCGTCGAGCCCGTCCACTCGCGAATCGCACACGAAAACGATGCCGTCGAAGGGGGCTTCCGCGCCGCTAGCGACCGGAGGTTCATGGCCGGAATCCAAAGCCTGGACGAAGACTTGCCAGTCGCCCTGATTGCCGTTGCGGAGCATGAAGGCGATCTGGCGGGATGGATCCGTGGTCGCCACGGCCAGCCTGTGCTCGGCCGGCAACGAAGCCTGGATCTTGGCCAGATTCTCTCGTTTCCCGCACCCGGCGGGTCCGTAATACAAGATGCGGCAGGTGCGGATGGCCGTAGCCATGGTGGTCGGCAAGGTGCGCCTCCCGGTTCCAAAATCCGTTTCCTCACAGGCACTACTGCAACCGGCATGCCATTCTTGGAAATTACAAGAACCACAATCGAGCAACGGGTTGGAAAATCTCTCGCCCGCGCGGTCGGGATGCGGCAAGCAATTTGCATTGCCGAGCTGCCGAGATCCTTAACCCGGTCCGTTTTCTTACCCAACGACGTCGCGGGAGCGAACCATGACCACCAAGACGAACACTGAGCAAATCCTGCGCACCATGTTCGCCCGTTTGCTGCAACTGGAGGTCGACACCCAACAGGCGGAGCGCCTCAGCGCGGTCATCGATAGCGTGATGCAGCGTGTCGGTGGTCATTTCGATCTGGAAACCGTCCAGGGCCAGAATACCTTCCGCGCCTTGCTCTGCTCGATGGTCGTCCACGGCTGGGGCAACGGTATGCACCCCTATCACAACCCATGCACGGACCAGGACGGGCAACCCCTGGAGGTCCGGGTGAGCAAGGACATTCTGGTGGCCATGAGCGACCTGCAAGCCCTGCGCTACGTGAAAAAGGACGCGCAGGGACGCGTCCGCAAAGCGTTGTTCGAACCGGACCAGAACCAGCGGGTCCGCCAACAGATCGACGACATTCTCGGCGAGGTCTCCCGGCAGAAATGGCCGGAAGGCTGATCCTTTTTGCCATCGCGGAGCAAACCGACGCTGCCGGCTACGGAGCGGCGAACGGCGCGCGCATCAGAAGACGGGCTTGCCGTCGGCCAGGATATCGTTCAGGGCATCCTTGAAATAAGTCGTCTTCGTGGCGGTCTCGGCCCCGACCTTCTCCTTGTACAGTTCCCACGATTTCTTGATCTCGGGGCCAAGCGCTTCAAGCAGATTGCCCGCTGCCAGCGCCTTGTCGCGGGTCTCCTGATTGTAGACCAGGATATCCGAAACCAAGGCTCGGGCCAGCATTTCGGTCTTGTCGCGTTTGCTCCGACGCGACTGCCGCGGGGGTTCGGCGACCGCCGTGGCTGCCGCGGATGCGGCCGGCGCAGGCGCCCCGCTGGTCGCCGGTTTGCCTGCCGGTCGGTCGGTGCTGCTTATCGCGCGGTCAACGAGCGAGGCGGCCGATTCGAGCACGAGGTCCGAGCTCAGCTGCGCTGGGGCAGATTGTGGAGGTGCCACCGGTGCGGCGGCTGGCGGCGTGGCGGCCCGCGCGACCGAAGCGGCGGGCGGAGTCTCCCGGCAGGTGCCGTCCAGATCGAAAACGGTCGCGCAAGCAGGGCAGCGCACGCGGATCTTGCGCGGCGGCACCTTTTGGGCGGCAAGACGGTACCTCGCCTGGCAGCCGGTGCAAGTGGTGATCATGTCGGAAGTTCCTCCTGCTATCCGATTCGCGGCTCGTCGCTCGTTCCCAACCATGATCGACGCCAACCCTTCGGGCTTTAGCCCGGGTTCGCGCCGCGCCGAACCGTCAGCCGGCCGTCAACGGCACGAGGTCTGGAAACGACGCCACCAGACTCTGCCGCAGAGTTTCTCCGGTCGGTCCCGTCAGGTTGGGATCGTCGGCCAACAAGGCCCGGATATCCTCGGCGACCTGTTGCGCCAAGACGCCGTCCCGCAACGGATTGGCCAGCCGAAACCCCGGCACGCCGTGTTGCCTGACGCCCCAGAGATCGCCCGGGCCGCGCAGGCGCAGGTCTTCCTCGGCCAGGAGAAACCCGTCCGTGTGAGCCGCGAAATAACGCAAGCGGTGCTCCGCCTCGCCGGTCATATGCTCGCTGACCAGGAGCCAGCATGCGGCCGGACCGCCCCCGCGGCCGATTCGCCCGCGGAGTTGATGCAACTGGGCCAAACCGAAACGCTCGGGCGTGTGAATCACCATCCAGTCCGCGTTCGGCACGTCGATCCCGACCTCGACGACGGTGGTCGCCACCAGCACGTCAGCCGCGCCGGCCGCAAACGCGGACATCGCCGCCTGCTTATCGCGAGACTTCAGGCGGCCATGCACAAGTTGCACGCGCAAGTCTTGGAACGGCCCCGCGGCCAGGCGCTCTGCTTCGGCGACCGCGGCGCGGGTATCGGTCTGCTCGGTCTGCTCGACGACGGGATAGATCACGTAGCCCTGCCGGCCCGCGGCGACCAGGCGCCGGCACGCCGCGTAGACCGCATCCTCGTCGGCCAGGGAGACAACCCTCGTCGTGACCGCGCGGCGCCCGGCTGGCAGTTCGTCGAGGATCGACAGATCCAGATCGCCGTAGAGGGTCAAAGCCAGGCTGCGCGGGATCGGCGTCGCGCTCATGACCAGCAGGTGCACCCGCCGATCATCGTCGTCGCGGGCACTGCGGCTGCGCTGGCGGACCCCGAAGCGGTGCTGCTCGTCGACGATCGCCAGCGCCAAGGACGGCAGTTGCACCTGGTCCTGGATCACTGCGTGGGTGCCCACCAGCAACTGGACTTCACCCTTGCCGGCGCCCGCCAGGATGCGCTTGCGCTCGGCGGCCGGCGTCGATCCCGTCAGGGTCTCCACCGCGACGTCCAGGCCGGCGGTCAAGCGACGCAGCGTCTCGCCGTGTTGGTTGGCCAGCACCTCGGTCGGCGCCATCAGCACAGCCTGGTATCCCTGTTCGATCACGAAGAGCGCGGCGATCAGCGCGACCAGCGTCTTGCCCGAGCCTACGTCACCCTGCAGCAGCCGGTGCATGGGACGACCGCTGCGCAGATCGGCCAGGATTTCCGCCAGAACCCGGCGCTGCGCACCCGTCAGCGCAAACGGCAAGCGAGCAACCAGTCGGCGGGTCAAGTCGCCGGGCTTGACCAGTGCGATGCCGGGACGCCGGCTCCGACCGCCGCGCCGCAGCGCCATCAGGAGCTGGATTTCCAGCAGCTCCTGGTAGACGAGGCGGCGGCGGGCCCGGGCCAGCTCGGACTGGTCGGCCGGAAAATGCAGCGCGCGGATAGCCTCGGCCAAGGGCAGCAGCTGCCGGCGGCGGCGCCAGTCCTCGGCCAACGGATCGGACAGTCGCGGCGCCAGTTCCACCAACGCACTATGGATCAAGCGGCGCAGCCAATGCTGCCCGAGGCCGGCCGTCAACGGATAGACCGGCACGAGGCGCCCGGTGTGCAAACCGGCGGCAGCGTCCTCGCCGTCCGTTTGGATCTCGAAATCGGGATGCACGAGCTGGCGGCGGCCGTTGTGCACCTGCACGGTGCCGCTGAGCATCACCCTCTGCCCGCTGCGGAACTGCTTGAGGACATACCGCTGGTTGAACCACACGCAGAACAGCACTCCGGTGCGGTCGGCGACGGTGACCGTCTGCAGACCGCCGCCGCGCCGGGTCCGTTGTTCACCGCAGGTCAAAACCTCGCCCGCGACGGTGGCCGGCTGCCCGGCCTGCAAGCGGGCGATGGCCTGGACCTGGGTGCGATCGAGGTAGTTCCGGGGCCAGTGGTGGATCAAATCCCCCGCGGTCTCGATTCCGAGCCGACGCAAGGCTGCCGCGCGGACCGGCCCCACGGTCTTGAGGTACTGGACCGGAGCATCGCAGGTCAAAGGCTTGGCGGTCATGGCCTCGTCACGGTAGAATCAACTTGCTGGGACGGCGGCCGGATGGTATATTGCACGGTCTTGAATTTCAACGCCGATCGGAGGATCAGTGCCATGAGCAGGAAATGTGCGGTCTGCGACAAAGGGCCGCAGTATGGCAACCGCATCAGCCACGCCCATAACGTGACTCGGCACCGCTGGCTGCCGAACCTGCAGAAGGTTCGCTTCGAGGCGGACGGCAAGGTCCAGCGGGGCTATGTGTGCACGCGCTGCCTGCGCACCGGCAACGTCAAGAAGGTCGTCTGACCGCCGATTCAGCGTACACGCTTGAAGAGATGCGCCTGCCCTCCCGCCATCACGGGAGGGCTTGTTTCACCTGGCGCCAGAGCGCGGATCGCAGCCTGCAAGGCCGGCAACATCGCCGCCGGATCGACCCAACCGATATCGCCGCCGCGAGCGGCCGTCGGTCCTTGCGAGTACTGTGCCGCCAGATCCGCAAAATCCGCCCCGGTCGCCAACCGCTCGCCGATCAGCGCCGCCGTCGCAGCGTCGTCCGTGAGGATGTGCAGTAGATGCACCCGGCCCTGGCCGAGCGCCGCATTCGCATCGTTCATGTCGTCGAGGAGGATCTGGCGCCACTGCTGCAATTCGGCCCGAGAACCCGGATCCAGTTCGGTCAAGCGATCCACCAAGGCGAGCGCCTCTTCGCTCCGCCCGAGACGGTCGTAGAGTTCGGCCAGCACCACGTGGGCTTGCACGTAGGCGGGATCCAGGCGCACGGCGGCCTGGAGTTGCGCCACGGCGGCCTCGGGTTGTCCGCGATGCTCCAGGTGGACGCCATAGTGGAACCGGCCGACCGGATCGTCCGGTTGCTGCTCGATGTAGGCCTGGAAATGCTGCGCCGCCCGCGCGGGTTCATCCAGCAGTTCCAGCGCGTTGGCCAGATTGAAGCGATGGCGGGGGTTGTCCGGTTCCAACTCCACCGCTTTCTGCAGCGCGACCGCCGCGGAATCGATATGGTCCGCCGTGAACCAGGCCTCGCCCAGACCGCCGTACGTGAGGCCGGAAGGCCGCAGGGCCACCGCACGCCGGAAGATATCGACCGCCTCGGTGGACCTGCCGGCGAGAATCGTCAATTCGCCGAAGACGACCAAGCTCTCCTCGGTCTCTCCCTCGACTGCGATCACGTCGCGCCAGTGGTCCACGGCCTGGTCCCATTGGCCCTTGCGCCTGGCCAGGCCCGAGAGCTGGCGATGCAACCACGGTTCGTTCACGCCGAGCCGCTGCATCTGGTGCAGGAGGTTGTAAGCTTTGGCCGGTTCTCCCCGCTGAATATGCAGTTGCGCCAATCCCTCCAAGATCCCGGCGTGCCCGACATCCAGGAGCAGACCCTGCTCCCATTGCACCTGCGCCTGCGCCGCGTCGCCGGCCAGAAGAAGCGCGCGCCCGTACCAGTATCGTACGCTCGCGTTGTCCGGCGCCAGGGTCAGCGCGCGGGCACCGAAGCCCAAGGCTTCGGTGATACGACGCTGCATGGTCGTGATCATCGTCAGCGGCAGCAACGCCAGCAGCGATTCCTCCTCGGCAAGGCACTCTCTCAACGCCGGCTCGGCGGTCTCGTAGTCATTGTCCAGAAACGCCTGGCGGCCCAACTGGCACGGATCGCCAGCCTCCTCCGCCAACGCCGCCGCGGCGGCGAATAGCACAAGCGCCGTCGTCAAGAACCAGCAGCGAACAATGCTCACGCCATCACTCCCTGGGTGCGACCGCCGGCGGGCTGCCGTCATCCGAGCCAGCGTCGCACCGGATCAAACCAGAAGGCCGTCGAAAGCCACGACCATTGCAGGAAATCCGGTCTGACTCGCCGCCGCCGCGCAACCAGCGACTCAGCCTGGGCGCCCTCGCCCCGATTGCGGAGCAGGCGGCACCAATCGCCACCCCAGCTATCGGCGACGCCGATTCTCGCCGCCAGGTCGGCCGGCGGATCTTGCCCGCACTGGGCGGCTGCGCGAAGGAGCAACCGGCCGGTTTCCTCGTCCGCGTCGCCGCACTCAAGCTGAACCAGGGCGAGCGCCCAAGCTTGCAGCGGTTCCTTGCGCATCAACGAAGCACTGATCGCCAGTTGGCGCCAGGCAGACGGGGAAACACCGTCCGCCGCTCGATTGCCGTCAGCGGCCGTTGTGCTGCCGTTCCCCGCTTCGCCCGCGGTGCCGACCGGCAACACCGGTTCGCGATCCTGGGCCAGTTCCAGGCGCGCGCGCAGGTACAGCGGCCGTGGATCGTCCAGGCCGCGGCGGCCGCCGGGCCACTGGGCGAGTAAAGGCGCCGCCATGGCCCACTGGCGCTGACGCAGCAGCAACGCGACCCGCAAGAACTGCAGTTCGCTGTCGGCCAGCCAGATGCCGTTGAGTTCCTCCAGGCGCCTGAGCGCGGCCTCCGGCATGCCATCCAGATCGTCACAAGCCGCCAGTAACAGGGCGGCGCGGGCAAACTGGCGCGGCAGGTCGTGCCAGCCGGCGAGATGTCGCCGACAAGCCGCGAGATCGCCTAGCAGCAAGCATAAACACGCGCGTAGATAGGCCAAGAAGAGTTCCTCGTGCCGCCCCGCCGCCCCGTCGAAACGCGGCTGCGCGTCCGCCAGGAAGTCGTGCGCGGCCTGGATCTCGCCGTGCTCGGCCAGAATCAAGCCCCGCAAGCAGACCGCCGTGCGGTAACGCGGGTTGAGCGCCAGGGCCGCTTCGCATTCTTCCAGCGCTGTTTCGGAATCGCCGGCCTGGTAGAGAACCGCCGCGTATCTGGCGCGGACGTCGGGGAAGCGGGGACATTCGTTGCGCAGTTGCTCGAAGGCCGCGAGGCCGGCCTGCCAGGAGCCGGCCCTACACAAGGACACCGCTGCGGCCAGCCTCAGCTTCACGTCGTCGCCGAGGATCGACCGCCGTAGGTATCCGCTGAGGTCTGACGGCAAGGTCGCCGATGGCGGCTCGGCGCCCCGCAACTCCCGCAAGAGAGCGTGGTCGCCGCGCCGGCCGCCCGCCAACAAGGCCTGGTAACTGTCGTTCGCCTCGCGTTCACGACCGAGCCCTTGCAGTGCCGACGCCTCGAGCAGGCGCGCCTCGCAATACTCGGGATTGCGACGCAGGGCCTGCCGCGCCGCGTCCAGCGCGCCGCCCCACTGGCCGGTCAGGCCGAGTGCCGCGCCCGTCAAGAAGTGCAGGTCGGGGAATTCCGGCCAGTGAGCGACCGCCTTGCCGAATGTCGCCGCGCCGAGGTCGGTTTCCCCGATCGCCAACAACCGCCGGCCCTCGCTGACGAGCGCCTGTCGCAGGTACAATCCCGCCAGCGAACCGCGCGGCGAACCTGGATCCTGCAAGAAAACCGGTTCCAGCAGCGGAATGGCCTCGGCGGCGTGGCCTTGTTCGTAGAGCGTGACTCCTTGCTGGTAGGCATCGTTGCCGCGACCGGCGAAGAGCTTCCGCAAGAAGGTCATGTCAATCCACGTATTTCCTCTCCCAGGCCGGTCGCAGCTTGTCGTCGTCGAGCACCGTGCTGCGGAAACGCTGGCCGGTGGGGTTCGGTTCCGGCGCCGCGTCCTGCAGTTTGACCGAGCCCAATGGCTGCAGAAAACGCTGGCTGGTCTCATGAGCGTCGGCGAACTCGGCGGCGCCGCCGAAAAGGCGCGCTTGCCCACCAGCCGCCGCTGCGAGGGCGGCCAGACCGTGGTCCGCCGCGGCCGTCGCTTCTGCAGCCGGTTCGACCGCGTGCTCGCTCGACGTCGAGGCGTCCGTCACACCGCCGTGCTCGACGGCCGTTTCGGCGCCGTCCCCAATCGCTGATTCGCCTACGGTTCTGAGCAGCGGCTCGGGCGGGATATCCGGATCCTCCGCCGCCTCGGGCGCGCTCGCACTCGGCTCGATAACCGTCGGCGCCGCTGCCGCCGTCTCCGGTGCTGCATCCGTGGCGCTCGCGTCGATCTCTTCGACCGCGGCTGCGGGCACCGCCGCTTGCGACTGATCTCCCGCGCGGCCGGGGAAACCGGTGGCGATCACCGTGATCTGCAGGTCCTCGCCGAGCTGCTCTGTGTTCGCGAAGCCAAAGAAGACGTGCGCCTCGTTGCCGGCGGCGCTCTGGATGCAACCCATCGCCTCGCGCAAGTCCTCACGGTCGACGCAGGCCGCCGTCAGGTAGACGAGCACCGCCCGGGAACCGTGGATGTCGACATCCTCGAGCAGCGGCGAGCGAATCGCCTGCTCGGCGGCCAGCCTGGCGCGGCCGGCGCCGGCGGCGCGCCCGGTACCCATGATGGCGGCGCCGCTGTCCTTCATCACGGTGCGGACATCGGCGAAATCGAGGTTCACGACGGCGTTCTGGGCGATGATGTCGCTGATGCCGCGCGTAGCCTCGTACAGTACGTTGTCAGCCAGCCGGAATACGGAGGTCATCCCGGCGTCCGCCACCTCGATCTCCATCAGGCGCTCGTTCGGAATCACCAGCAACGCGTCGACGTGATCGCGCAGCGCGAGCAGACCGGCCTCCGCCTGGGCCAGGCGCCGCCGGCCTTCGAACGCGAAGGGGCGCGTGACGATCGCCACGGTCAAGGCTCCGCGCTCGCGCGCGGCCGCGGCGATCAACGGCGCCGCCCCCGTGCCGGTGCCGCCGCCCATGCCCGCGGTCACGAACACCATGTCGGCGTCGTCCACCAGGGCCGACAGCAGCTCGCTGTCTTCGGCCGCTGCCTGGCGTCCGACCTCCGGATCGCCGCCCGCGCCGAGACCGCGGGTGAGGCGGCTGCCGATCACGACGGTCTGGTGCGCGCGGGACGCATCGAGCGCCTGGGCATCGGTGTTGATGGCGTAGAAATCGATATCGGCTAGACCGGCCTCTACCATGCGGTTGACGGCATTGCCGCCGGCGCCGCCGACGCCGAGGACCTTGATCCTCACTCGCCGCGGCGGTTTCGCGGGGGCGAAATGGATGTTCATGACACCCGCCTCCTCCATGAGATGGGCTCATACCGGCAAGCCGCGCTGCGGCCAGGGAACGTTCCACGTCCTGCCCGCTCTAGTAACACATACCAACCGCGCCGCCAAGGATAATCTCGCGGGCTAGCGGACAAACAGCCGGCGCGCCCAGCCGGGCCAGCGCATGGACCTGGCCCGCGAGACCGGAGCCGGCGCGGCTTCCGTGCGGTCGCCGCCGCCTCCCCAGAGGATCAGTCCGAGCGCCGTCGCCCACTGCCCGGGCGGCAGCGCCTGCACCCCGGTGAGATGCTCCGGGAGATACCGGTTGCGGGCCGGCAGCCCGAACACCTCTTCGGCCAGATCGCGCGATCCGCGGCAGCGGCCGCCGCCGCCGGTCAGCACGATCCCGGTGCCGAGGCGACTGAGCGCAATGTCCGGGCCGAGCGAATCCTTCACCAACGAGAAGATCTCCTCGAGACGAGGCTCGAGGACCGCCGCCACCAGACCCGGGGTTTCCTCGGGATTCTCCTCCTCGAATAGAACATTCACATCGATGTCTTCGACCAGGCTGCGCAGCACCACGCCGCGATCGCACTTGACCGCTTCGGCTGCTTCCTCGCTGATCCGCAACCCGCTGGCCAGGTCCCGCGTCAGATGCTGCCCGCCCCACGGCGTCGCCCCGATACCCAGCAAACGTCCTCCCGCCAAGGCCGCCCAGTGCGTGCAGCCGCCGCCGACGTCGATCACGAGGACGCCGCGTTCCTGCTCGGCCGGTGTGACCAGACAGGTGGCGGCGGCGAGCACGTCGACCGCGTGCCCCGCCGCCGTATAGCCGGCTTTCTCGATCGCGTTCTCGTTGTTGCGGATGACCGAACTGGCGCCGGTGATCAGATGGGCGCGGACCTCCAGGCGGCTGCCGGCGCGCCCGCGCGGATCTTGGATCCCGCCGACGCGATCCACCGCGAACTCCACCGGGTTGACCGCCAGAATGCGGTGGTTGAACGGGATCGTCAGACTGCGCGCCATCGTCATCACAGCCTCGACATCCCGATCGGTGATCTCGCGTCCTCCCGGCGCGATCGGAATCTGTCCGGTCGCCATGACCGAGCGCAGATGAGAACCCGAGACGTTGAAACCGAAACCCTGGACGACCACGCCGGCCTGGTCTTGGACGGCGCGCAGCAATCTTGCGATCGCCGCGCTGCCGGCTTTCAAATCGACGAAATCACCGTCCTGGAACCCCTCGGCGGCAACGGTGGCGGCGGCCAGCACGCGCGCCGGTTGGCCGAGCGCCACGTCGGCCACGACCGCGCGGAACGTGGTGGAACCGAAATCACAGGCGACGATCAGGCTGCCCTCGTGCATCCATGCGTCCTTTCTCGCTGCAGCGTCCGTTCGCGCGCGGAGGCGGGCGCGTAGCCGGCGCGCCACGCCGGGGGTGTACTCAGGCTAGCCGCGGCCCGGCCCCGGCGGCACGAAGGTCACCCGATCGCTGAAGCGCAGGTCGACCTGCGCCCCCGGCGGGATCCGTGACCGGGCCAACAAGTAGCGGGCGAGTCGAGACCGATAATCCTCGTCACCGAGAAGTAGGCTGCCGGCTCGTCCCTGCAAGACCACGACGAAGCCCGCGTCGGAGGCCCGCACGAAATCCACCGGGCAGATGCTTTCCAGCCCCGTCAGGATCACGGCCTCCATCACGGCGATCACCTGGGCCGGATCGTGCTCGGCCAACCGCCACTGCCCCGGTCCATCGGGCGCCAGCGAACAGCCGACCAGCACGGGCAGAATCGGCGGCGTCTTGTCGTCCGGCAGCGCCAGGATGCGACCGTCGCCGACCAGCAGCCGGTGCCCATCGCCGCCGCCCGCGTCGGCCACGGCCAGCAGCGGCTGCCACTCCAGCAGCGCGAGGTTGAGCGTATCGGGGATGCGGCGCTTGACGCGAATCTCGCGCACCCACGGCAGGCCGGCGCTCGCGGCAGCGACCCGGCGGCTCGACAGAGTCCAGATGTTGTGCCTGAGGAACCCGCTCAGCGCGGCGGCGACCTCCTGCTCGCTGCTGTATCGATAAGGACCGGATTCGATGCGCGTGATCTCGAACATCGGCGCCGTCAGCAGCCAGTAGCCGCCGCCGGCGAGCAGGCCGAGCAGCGCCGCAGCGGCTCCCGCCCGCAGCGAAGTCTGCCGCCACGAGCGTCGCGGACGGCGTCGCACGGCGAGGCGTCGACCGCGCGAGCCCCGGTACTCCCCGATGACCAGCGGCGCGGCGCGGCCGTTCACGCGCGGTCCCTCCCGTCCAAATGATCGCACAATGCAGGCACCATCCGGCCGATGTCCCCGGCGCCCAGTACCAGCAGCAAATCGCCGACCTCCAGTTCGGCATCCATCCAGGCCGTTGCCGCCGCCGCGTCGCTCAAGAGAACGCATCGTCTGCCGCAACGTTGTTCCAACTCGGCGGCGATCCGGTCGCTGCCCGCTTGACCGGGGTCGTCTTCGCCGGCGGCGTAGACCGGCAACAGACCCACGAGGTCGGCGGCGGCCAGCGCCTCGGCGAACTCGCGGGCGAAATGGCGCGTGCGCGAAAAGCGATGCGGCTGGAACAGCACCGCGATCCGCCTGCCGTGCGCCCGCGCGACCTCCATGGTCGCGCCGATCTCTGTCGGATGATGGCCGTAATCGTCCAGGACCAGGACGCCGCCATGCTCGCCGTGGTTCTCGCAGCGCCGGCCGACGCCGCGAAACGCCGCGAGCGCGGCTCGAGCCGCGGCGAAATCGACGCCGAGTTCACGGCCAACGGCGACCGCGGCCAGCGCATTGCGCAAATTGTGCAGCCCCGGCTGGGGCAGCACGAGATCGCCCAAGCGCTGGTCGCCGGCCCAGACCACCGCCTGCTGGCCTTGCGCACCGCTCCTGTGCGTATCCAAATCGGCGCGTACGTCGGCTTCGCGCGCCAGTCCGTAGGTGACGATCCGGCGATCCACCTCGAGCGCGAGACGCCGGACTTCGGGATCGTCGGCGCACAGCACGGCCGTGCCGTAGAACGGCACCCGACCCAGGAAGGCCTTGAATGCCACGCGCAGACTGTCCAGATCGGGATAGTGGTCCACGTGCTCGTGGTCGATGTTGGTAACCACCGCCACCGTCGGCGTCAGGTGCAAAAAACTGCCGTCGCTCTCGTCGGCTTCGGCCACCAGGTAGCGGCCGCCACCCAGGATGGCGTTCGTGCCCAGAGCGCGCACCTGGCCGCCGACGATCACCGTGGGGTCGAGGCCGCCGGCCGCGAGCACGGCCGCGGTCAAGCTGGTGGTCGTAGTCTTGCCATGCGAACCGGCGACCGCCACGCCCTCTTTCAGGCGCATCAACTCCGCCAACATCTCGGCCCGGCGAATGACCGGGATGCGCTGACGGCGAGCCGCCTGGATTTCACAGTTGGCCTCGGTGACCGCCGACGAGCGAACCACGACGTCAGCGTCCGCGATCTGGGCGGGATCGTGGCCCAAGTGAATATGCGCGCCGCGCGCGGCCAAGCGGTCGGTGGCCGCCGAGCGAACGAGATCGCTGCCGCTGACGGAGAATCCGAGATTGAGCAGAACCTCCGCGATCCCGCTCATGCCCACACCACCAATGGCCACGAGGTGGATGTGGCGTGTGTTCCGGAACATGGCGCCTCCCTGCGCTCAGCGTACCGGACCATGCTAGCGCGGCGACGGCCGCCGGTCAAACAAGGCTGTGACGGACCGGCGACTGCTGCCGGCGACGGCGCCCTTGCCGATCGACGTTCAAGATGATGCCCACTGCCGCGAGGTTGGTCACGAGTGCCGAACCGCCGTAGCTGATGAAGGGCAGCGGCACGCCCATCACCGGAATCATGCCGGTGACCATCGCGATGTTGACCGCGCCATAAGTGAACAGCATGAGCCCGAGCCCGGCCGCGAGCAACTGCCCGCAGCGCGTCGGCGCGCGCTCGGCGATCACCAACGCACGCCATAATAGCACGAGCAAGGCGGTGACGACGGTCAGCGTGCCCAGTAGCCCCAGTTCCTCGCCGAGGAACGAGACGGCGAAATCGGTGTGGTGTTCCGGCAGAAACGCGAACTTGTTGTGGCTGTTGCCAGGCAAAAGACCGCGCCAACCGCCGGCGCCCATGCCCAGCAGCGCCTGGTGCACCTGATAGCCGAACGGCGGCTCGTCGCCGAGGCCGCGCCCCAGCCAGCCGTACCGCCACTGCTCGATCCGCACGTGCAGCTTGTTGACGCACAGATAGCCGGCGACAGCCAACACCGCACCGCCCGCAGGGACCGCGAGCAGGTATCGCCACCGCACGCCCGCCAGGACCAATAGACCGCAGGTCACAATCGCGATGACGACCATGTTGCCGAAATTGGGTTGCAGCGCCAGCAGCACCATCAGCGCCAGCGGCCCGGCCGCCAAGGTGATGCCGAGCTGCCGCGCGCCCAGCGGGTGATCCAGGCGCGGCGCCGCCAGGCGATGGGCCAGAAACATCACGAGCGCGAGCTTTGCCAACTCGAGCGGCTGAAATTGGCCGACGCCCCGGATCGTGACCCAGCGATCGATGCCCGCGCTGCCGAAGACCACCGGCAGCGCCGTCACGAGCAGACAACCAGCCAGG